>Ga0209172_10000625_pt1 | contig 93930 bp, 87 predicted proteins | sample LarsenN4metaG_FD_184113 | JGI IMG/M metagenome (GOLD analysis project Ga0209172, IMG submission 184113) | Hot spring sediment bacterial and archeal communities from British Columbia, Canada, to study Microbial Dark Matter (Phase II) - Larsen... ... | reverse complement strand
GGGGAACCCGAGCTTCACGATTCAAGTAAATGACGCAGCATCACCGGCGGTCACGAAGCCGCTTTCGATGACGATCAACGGCGCGCTGACGATCACGACTCCATCCCCCTTACCGACGGGCGCGGTTGGTGCGCCGTACTCTGTGACTTTGGCAGCGACCGGGGGCGTGGGATCGTATACGTGGTCGGTGGCGTCGGGATCACTACCGGCAGGGCTGACTTTGAACGCGAACACAGGAGTGATAAGCGGTGCGCCGAGCATGGCAGGGAGTCCAAACTTCACAATCCGTGTCAACGACGCGGCGTCACCGCCAGTCACGAAGCCGTTCTCCATGACCATCAACAGTGCCCTGACGATTACGACTGCATCTCCACTGCCGACAGGGGCCGTGGGAGTCACCTATTCGGTAACGTTGGCGGCGACCGGTGGTGTGGGATCGTACACGTGGTCGGTGGCGTCGGGCTCCTCGCTGCCGGCGGGGTTGAGTTTGAACACGAGTACGGGAGTGATAAGCGGGACGCCAAGCGCGGCGGGGAACCCGAGCTTCACGATTCAAGTGAACGATACAGCGTCACCGGCGGTCACGAAGCCGTTTTCGATGACGATCAATGGAGCGCTGACGATCACGACTTCATCGCCTTTGCCAACAGGAGCGGTGGGAGCTCCTTATTCCGTAACATTCACAGCATCGGGAGGCCTCGGTGACTACACATGGTCGGTTGCTGCCGGATCTCTGCCGTCAGGACTTGGTCTGAATCCCAACACGGGAGTGTTGAGTGGAACTCCAACGACCGCAGGCAATCCAAGCTTCACGATACAGGTAAATGATGCCGCCTCAGCGCCAGTGACGAAACCGTTTTCCTTACCGATTAATGAGGCATTGACCATTACTACAAACTCCCCACTGCCGACTGGAGCAGTCGGGGCGCCGTATTCCGTAGCATTCTCGGCATCCGGCGGTGTGGGCGCCCGTACGTGGTCTGTGGCGTTGGGGTCATCCCTTCCAGGCGGTCTGAGTTTGAATGCAAGCACGGGGGTGCTAAGCGGAATCCCAACAGCTTCGGGGAACCCCAACTTTACGATTCAGGTTAACGATGCGGCTTCGCCAGCCGTAACCAAATCATTTTCTGCCACAATCAACGTAGAATTGGCGATTACTACAGCATCCCCGTTGCCGCCTTCCGCTGTGGGGGCGCCGTATTCGGTAACGATGACCTCTGTTGGTGGGGTCGTTAGTTCCCATACTTGGTCGCTCGCGTCGGGTTCTACATTGCCGCTCGGTCTGACGCTGACACCAACTGGTGTGCTCAGTGGAACTCCAACAACGGTTGGAACGGGGAGCTTTACCTTCGACATCCAAGTGACTGACGGTGTTCAGCCCAAGATAAAGCAGTTTTCCTTGGCCGTGAACCCTCAGTTAGCCATGACCACTAATCCTCCCCTCCCGCCTGGCGTCCTGCTGATCCCCTACAGCATGCCGCTCGCGGCGTCCGGAGGCGTGCCGCCGTACAACTGGAGCATGGCGCCCAGGCCCAATGAGGCTTTACCCGACGGGCTGGATCTCAATCCCAGCACCGGGCTTATCAGCGGCACGCCGACAAAGGCGGGGAATTTTACGTTCACCGTCGGGGTTGGCGACAGCGTGAATAGTCCACAAGTGAACCGCACATTCACGATACCGATTGCAGCCGAGGGGCTCGTGATTACGACCTCAATATTGGGCGCGGGGATTCAGAACCAGCCGTACGCGCAGCAATTCACGGCGGCAGGCGGCGCGGAGCCGTACACGTGGACGATCATCAGCGGGTCGCTGCCGTCCGGACTGAGTATGACGTCGGCGGGCGTAATCACAGGGACTCCGCCGGTTGTTGGCGGTTCAACGTTCACAGTCCGCGTTGCGGATTCGCAAGGACGCACGAACACGCGAGAGTTCACGCTTGTCGTGGGACCGCCGGTTGGAACATTGACTCTGACTGGGCTTCCTAGCCAGCCGAATCCGGCTCAGCAATTGGGGTTCGGATTGACTTTGTCGTCGACGCATCCGACTCTGATCAACGGTACGCTCACGCTTTCGTTTTCATCGACGGCCGTGATCCCCGCCGACGACCCCGCGGTCGGATTCTCCTCCGGGTCCAGAACGGTTGGCTTCACCATCAATGCCAACACGACATCGGCCGTGTTTGAAGTTCCGCCGCTTCTGTTGACCGGAACCGTGATGGGAACCATCAGCGTCCGGGCGGCCATCCAAAACGGCCCATCGAATATGGCGTTGGGCTCACTGACCGTGCAATCGACAGCCCCGGAAATCAGCAGCGTCACGGCGACGCGATCGTCCGGCCAGTTGCGGGTCCGGACTGTCGCCTTTTCTCCTGAACGCAAGATGACCGACGCTGCGTTCGACATCGACGTGCGGACGGCCGCAGGCACGCAGCGTGTGCATCTCGCGCGCAGCGTCGAGTCCGAATTCGGAGGGTGGTATCAGAATCCGATGTCGGGCGCGTTCGGAAGCACCGTGCTGTATGAGCAGCTCTTCGTCGTGCAGGGCGACGTCAGCACGCTCGAAGCCGTCACCGTGACGCTGACGAATTCGCAGGGGAGCCGCACGTCCACCACTGTTCCCGTAACCGGCAACTGACCGGCGCCCACGCCGCCCTGCGGTAGAATGGTTTCCAAGGAAAACGATCATGTCGGCGCAACCGTGGTCGAACCGGTTTACTCTTACCGAATATTTCGCGCTCGAACGCGCGTCCGACCGCCGTTTTGAATATCGTGACGGCGCCATCGTATGCATGTCGGGCGGTACGTGGCAGCACACGACTATCGCGCGAAATGTATTCCGCGCTCTCAGCAGGAAACTGGAGACCGCGTGCCAAGCATACGGCGCCGATGCGCCGGTATACGTTCCTGCGGGCCAGCCCTACCGCTATGCCGATGTTAGCGTGGTTTGCGGCGAACCGCGGTTCCGAAGCGCTGAAACCGGCATTGACGCGCTCGAAAATCCCGTGATGCTCATTGAAGTGCTCTCGGCGTCGAGCGCCGACTACGATAGGGGAACAAAATTCGAAGAATACAAATCCGTTCCGACATTTGCAGAGTACCTCCTGATTTCTCAGGACCGTCCCCACGTCGCCCGGAGATCCCGTAATGCAGACGGCAGTTGGACCGAAACGACGTTTGAACACCTGGACGAGACAATTCGCCTTGAAACTGGCGGGACTGACCTGACGATGCGAGAGATCTACGAAGGCATACCGTTCGGTTGAGTACACTACCGCGACCATATCTTCGACTCCACGTCCGCAACACGTTCACGCCAGGAATCATGAGGCGCCAGACGCTGGATGTTCGGATGTCCGATTTCGATTCCTGCGTTCCGGAAATGGGACGGCGGCGCGGCGGGCTGACGCCCGATGTCACTGGTTTTGCGGAGAAATTCTTTGGAGAACGATGTGCAAGGGCGTGGTGTCTTGGCGGGTCAGGCGAAAATCAAGCGACGACCTTTAGGTTCAGGAATCGGATCGCCGAATTCTTTCGCAGTTTCCACCCACAGCCGGACTGCATCCTGGGCGTTTGCCAGCGCAGCCTCCTGAGTTGTCCCATGCGCTGCGCAACCGGGCAGTTCGGGCACCTCGGCCACAAAAGCCTCGTCTTCATTGCTCCAGTAAATGATGATTTCGTACTTGTTCATTCGATCAACCCAGTTTGTATTTCGACAAGATAGCCCTTACTTGTTTCACTTGGTAGGGTTTTGCGTTGTTCCCATCTCGTTGCAAATTGATTTTCTCCTCCACGGCGGCTTTCCGAAAGATGTGATGACTACCCTTTGTGCGCTTTTCGAAGCCCAAGCTTTCGAGAAGAGAGCACAAATCATCAAACCGGATCGAAGCGTCAGACGTGCCGCTGAGAACCTGACGGAGAGTTTTCTTGGCCCCCACGACTGTATTCTACTCGGGGCCAACCGCGTGTGGGTATCCGCCGAACGGCTTTGCCGATCCGCCGCGCCGAGGCGAGCTTTTGCCACTGCCGCGCACCCTGGAAATAGAGCAAACACGGTGGCGCGCTGAAACGGAAATCTTGTGCGACGTCCCCCGAACCGCAAAACCGCCCCGAAGGCCCCGCCGATACTTGGACACTTGCTCCACCCGGTTTACTCGCCGGAGCCCGTCCGGTTACAGGAAAGTCGCTGGCACATCTGCACGCTGCAATCCTGGAGCACGAACCCGAACCGCTCGGCGCAAGGCGCTGCATATTCCGATGTCCGGTTTCGACTCCTGCGTTCCGGAAATGGGACGGCGGCGCGGCCGGTTGACGCCCGATCTCACTGGTTTTGCAGAAGAATTCTTTGGAGAACGGTGTGCTAGGGCGTGGTGTCTTGCGGGGATCTTTCCATGTTGAGGGACTTGAAATTCTCGTTGCGGGTGCTCCTTGGTCAACCGGCGTATTCTGTCGTCGCGGTCGTCACGTTGGCGCTCGGCATCGGCGCCACCACGGCGCTATTCAGCATCGTGAATGCAGTCCTGTTGAAGCCGCTTCCTTACAAGGAGCCGGAACGGCTTTACGCCCTGCGGAGCATGGACTCGAACGGATTGCCCACGGGCCTGATGGCGCCGCGTTTTGCGGCGCCGCTGTACGAGGGACACCCTCTCGTGGAAGCTGCGGCGCTCGGTTGGGCATTGTCCGGTTCGATCCTGTCCTCCGACCGAACGCCGTATCCGTTCATGCCTTTCCGGGTCACGAGCCGGTTCTTTGACGTCTTCACCGATGCGATTGCGCTGGGACGGGCGTTCGGGCCGAACGACCCTCCCAACTCGAACTTGATCATCCTCTCGCATTCGACGTGGCAGAAGTATTTCGGCGCCGATCCCAAGATCGTGGGCGCTTCTGTGATTGTCGACAACAGCCAGCGCACGGTGATCGGAGTGACGCGTCCCGGCTTCTCGTTTCCTGCCGGCGCGGAAAGCTGGCAGTTGTTCAGCGTCGGCCCGGACCTGGCGGACCGCATCAATTTTCAGGGCTTCCTGCGTCTCCGGCCGAATGCGACTCCCGAGAGTCTCAATGCGCAACTGGCCGCCCTGTCGACTCAGCTCGGACCGAACGCGGAGACCGGAAAGCCGTTTGTTTACGTCCTGCGTCCGCTGCTGGATGAAGTTGTGGGCGACATGGGCGCCACCGTGCTGTTGATTTCGGGCGCTACGATCATCCTGCTGCTGATTGCATGTGTGAACGTCGCGAGCCTCTCGCTGTCTCGCGCCAACGCGCGGTCGCACGAGATCGGATTGCGCGAAGCGTTGGGCGCAGCCCCCACCCGCATCATCCGCCAGCTCATGGCGGAGAGCCTTCTGCTCTGCGCGGCCGGAGGAGTCGTCGGCCTCGTCCTGGCCTATGCCGGCCTGCGTCTCCTGCTCGGCATCGGCCCCGCCGACCTGCCGCGCCTGGAGTCGGTGACTATCGACGGCGCTGTGCTGTTATTCTCCGCCGCGGCTGTTCTCTTGACGGCGTTCGCCGTCGGCCTGGCGCCGGCCTTGAAACTCAGCCGGTCGCAACTGCGTCAGCTCCTGGAGCAAAGAAGCCGCGGGGGCTCGATGGGACGGCTGGAGAGCCGGGTGTTTACTGCGCTGGTCGTCGCCGAAGTCGGGCTGGCCGTTGTGCTGGTGAGCGGCGCCGGACTGATTCTGCACAGCTACATCAAGCTCGCCGACACGGGGCCCGGAGTGGATTCCGCCGGCATTCTGTGGATGCGGATGAACGCAACGCAGGTCCAGCTCGATGTTCGCATCCGGAGAGAACCCGACGGCAGCATCCGGGCCGAGGGGTCAGGCTACCAGCCAATCATCGATTTCTACCATCAACTCATGGATCGCATCCGCTCTATCCCCGGCGTTATCGACGTGACGAGCACGCAGGCGCTGCCCCTGCTGCGGAACGCCACGGAAGCGACGCCGGAGCCATTCACGATCTACGGACGTCCGGGCAAGGAAGCCATGGTGCGCATCCGGCCGCTCGCAGCGAATTTCTTCACCGCTCTCGACGTCCCGGTTCTCGCCGGACGCGGCCTCGAGGCGACCGACCGCCGCGGCGCGCCCGGCGTGGTATTAGTCAACGAGGCTTTCGTTCGACAATACTTCCCTGGAGGGAATCCGGTCGGGAAGCGCCTCCTGTTCAGCCTGAGCGACTTTCAGCTCCCGTCTCCAGGGAACCCGACGGCCGGCCGCGGATACGGCTTTGCCGAACGTGTCACCAACGACGTGGAGATCGTCGGCGTTGTTCCGGACATCCGCTTCTTGTCCATGGCGCAGCCCGCCGCGCCCAACGTCTACATGAGCCAGGATCAGTTCACAACGCGATTCCGGGTGCTCGCCGTTAAGACCGGACTCGACGACCCGGCTAGCCTGATCCCAGCGATCCGCCGCGAGGTTGCGGCGATGGCCCCAACCCTGCCCGTGGAATTCGGCGTTTATACCGATGCGATCAACGCCTCGATCGCGCGCGAGCGTCTCGGGACCGCCTTGCTCGCCGTGTTCGCGGCGATCGCGCTGATTCTCGCCGCTGTCGGCGTGTATGGCGTCATGGCCTATTCTGTGACGCAGCGTTCGCGTGAACTGGCGCTTCGAGCCGCCTTGGGCGCGTCGACCGGCGAGGTGCTCGGCTTTGTCATGCGACGCAGCGCGTTCATGGCGCTCGGCGGCGTGTCTCTCGGGATCGCCGGAGCGGCCGCGCTTCGGAACGTCGTTCAAAGCCAGCTTTACGAAACCAGCGCGCTCGATCCCGCCGTGTTGATCCCGGTCCCTGTGCTGCTTCTGGCGGTCGCACTGCTCGCTTCGTTCATTCCAGCGCGGCGCGCTGCGCAAGTCGATCCAGCGGTCATGCTGCGCGAGTGACTGCCGCCGCGGGCCGCGAAGGCGCCGCCGTTCCGATAACGGGAACTGAGGGTTTCCCGACAGCGTGCTATTCTTCGGAAGTATGAGCATGTTTCGAGTCAACGTCGTCGCACGCAACCCCAAGCATGAAGAACTTGCAACGCCTCCTGTAGAGACATTGGTGGATACGGGCTCTGAGCTGACTTGGCTTCCCGGAGAAGTTCTAAGGAGTGTGGGCATTATGCCGCGTCGAAAACGCGTTTTTTCTACTGCGACGCGGCAGAAGGTCGAGCGCGAAGTCGGTTATGCCATTCTCAGTTCGGAAGGATATGAGACGAACGACGAAGTTGTCTTTGCGGAGCCCGGCGATATGGCTCGTCTTGGCGTTAGAACGTTGGAAGGTTTTGGCGTAATGGTCGACAATATCGCTCACCGGTTTGTCGCCACTACTACGATCGTTGCAAGCTTCCTCAAAACGAAGGCAATGTCTCGGTGACAACCCGCAATGGCAACCTTCAACAAGCCGCAGCGCTGCTGATGGAACATCAGACGGTGTTGATGCAGAACCAGGTTCTTCTCATAGCAGAACACATCAAGGCGATTCTCATCCGGCACGAACACATCCTGAACGCGCTGCCAGAAGCTATCCGTCAGAAAATCGGATTCAAGGCCAAATAGCATCCACAGAGCCACACGACCTTTGGTCGCGCCGCGCAAGCGTCACGCGGGTTCGAAGATTTCTGTCCCGTCGGCGGCAGGCGCGGGAAAGGCGCCGCCGCAATATTCGCACCGGTTGCGGGTGACGACGCGAAGGCGGCCGCAGGAGCTGCAGGGCTCACGCGCGGGCGATTCGATGAGACTCCGCATCAGCAGCAAGCCGAACGGGCCCAGGATGAAGCCGAGCGCGGTCCACAGCCACAAGCGCTTCGCGTCGAAACCGTGACGCCGCCCGCGCCGGCAGGCGAGCGCGGCCGATGCAAAGGACGCGATCGCGGAAAGCGTCCACGCGATGGCGAGCTGCACCTGCGAATACGATTGGAATCCCGCGCTCCTGACGCCGCCATACACGCTGAGGCTCCACCTTGTTCCCAACGTCGAGTCGAGACTTCGCCAGCCGGCGGATCTGTGGGTCAGGCTTACGAGCAGGGGAACGGTAACTGGAGTGACGGCCCAATGCAGCACTCTGTCCGCGCCGGCTTTCGTAATCATGGGTCTGAACGGAAGCTCGTAGCGGGCTTCGACGGCGCCGTCTCAAATCCGAAATTTGATGAGATTTCTGACTGGACTGGTCCAGATTCGAAATAGGTGCGCTCGGCCAAAATAGTCCAATTTGCAGTTTCGGATTTCGGCTTTGAGATGCAGGATTCGTCCAATTTCAAATTCCGCGTCTTCCCGGATTTCTCAAGCATGTTGACGCCCTAATCTGGGAGGGCAGTTCTTCCTCTGCGTCGTTGTCCTTGATGTTCAGCCCGCCAAGATACAGATACAATTCATTTATGGAGGTGGGCGCAACATGAGATCGAAAATTCTTCTTGGCGTCCTGGGAGCTCTAGTTCTGGTTGCGCTCCTGTTTGGCGCCTGGGTGTCCAGTACGTACAACAGCCTGGTTCAACTCGATCAGTCCACGCAGGCGCAGTGGGCTCAAGTGCAAAACCAATATCAGCGGCGGGCCGATCTGGTGCCGAACCTGGTGGAGACCGTGAAAGGCGCCGCCAACTTCGAGAAGGACACGCTGACCGCCGTCACGGAGGCGCGCGCGAAAGTCGGGCAGGTCACCTCCGGCGCGATCGAGAACATCGCGAATGATCCGGAAGCGTTCCGCCGCTTTCAGGAGGCGCAGGACGGCCTCTCTTCCGCGTTGTCGCGCCTGATGGTGGTAGCCGAGCGTTATCCGGAACTGAGGGCGACGCAGAACTTTCAAACCCTTCAGGCGCAGTTGGAGGGCACGGAAAACCGCATCGCCGTCGAACGGATGCGCTTCAACGATGCGGCGCGCGCCTTCAATACGCGCCGTGAAAGTTTCCCCACCGTCTTGGTTGCCGGTTTCTTCGGAAGCCGATTCAATGCCAAGCCCTACTTCGAGGCTCAGGCCGGCGCGGAGCGAGCTCCTGAGGTGAAGTTCTAACCTTGCACTCCCGCGCATTCTTCGGCGGCGTCGGTGTGCTTGCCGCGCTTGTTCTGGCCGCCTCCGCTGCATTTGCGGCGCAGACGGCCATTCCGGCCGCGCCCACGCGCTGGGTCACCGACACGGCGGGTTTCATGTCCCCTGCCGCTGCAGACGAGCTCAACGCCCGCCTGCGCGCTTACGAACAAGAAACCGGGCGCCAGCTTCTGGTCTGGATCGGAACTACGACCGGCGGCGTTCCGATTGAAGACTGGGCCGTCCGCGCATTCGAGCAGTGGAAAGTGGGGCGGAAGGGAATCGACGACGGGCTCGTGCTCTTCATCATGAGCGAGGACCGGCGTCTTCGGATCGAAGTCGGATACGGCCTGGAAGGCGATGTTCCCGACGCCATTGCGTCGCGCACGATCAATGAGATCATTGTCCCGCGCATTCAAGCCGGCGACCGGGACGGAGCGGTCATTGCCGGAATGGAGGCGATTGCGCAAGCGATCGGCGGCCCGCCGCTTCCAGGACGCGCCGTCGGCGCCGCGCCGATTCGAGAAAGGCCTCAGCCGCTCACACTGGGGCGCCTCATTTTCTACGGCGTCATCGGTCTGATTATTCTCTTCATCCTTGCCACGAATCCGACCTTGGCCGTCTACCTGCTGGCCAGCATCCTCAGCGGCGGAGGCGGTCATCGGCGCGGCGGCTGGGGCGGTGGATTCGGCGGAGGCGGACTTGGGGGCGGATTTGGCGGAGGAGGCTGGAGCGGGGGCGGCGGGCGTTCGGGCGGAGGAGGCGCCAGCGGATCATGGTAATGACGCGGCGAAAGATGATGCGCGTGGTCGATCAGGATCGCGTCAAAGAGGCCATCCGCAAAGCGGAGCGAATGACCTCCGGTGAAATCTGCGTCTCGGTGTCTCCACTGTTTTGGGGCGACGTCGAAAAGGCCGCGTGGAAGGCGTTCGCGCGAGTCGGCATGACGCGGACCCGCGAACGCAACGGCGTGCTCATCTTCGTCGTACCCGCTCGCCGCCGGTTCGCGGTCCTCGGCGATGCGGGCATCCATTCAAAAGTCGGCCAGGAATTCTGGGACAGCGTGGCTGCTCATCTCTCAGAACACTTCCAGCACGGCGAATTCACGGAGGGCCTTGTCGATGCGATCCAAGAAATCGGAGAGCAACTCGCCGCACATTTTCCATATACGCCGTCGGATGTAAATGAGCTGCCGAATGAAATCGACTTCGAGCCGCCGGAACGGGAATGATGCCGATTGCGAATTGCGGATTGCGAATTGCGATTCAGGCGGCGTATTGCCCATATTCGCAATTCGAAATTCGCAATTCGCAATTTTGGATAATAATTCGCCCATGAAGAAACGCTGGAGGCTCCCGTCATTTCTCCTTCTTTGCGCCGCCATACTCAGCGCCGGCGCGAGTCTTGCGCAGAGGCCGGCGCCAAGAGACGTTCCGTATCCCGGCGCGATCCGCCTGATTGTCGACGCCACCGACACGGAGCGGCACATTTTCCGGGTGCGCGAGACCATTCCCGTCCGGCCTGGACAGCCGATCGTTCTGCTCTATCCCCAGTGGCTGCCGGGCAACCATGCGCCCGCCGGCAGAGTGGACAAATTGGCGGGCCTCACGATTCGGGCCGGCCGTGAGCGCGTGGCGTGGACGAGGGACCCAATCGATGTGCACGCATTTCGAGTCGAAGCGCCGCCGGATGCCACGTCGCTCGAAGTCGAGTTTCAGTTCCTCTCGCCTGTGGAGCCGGATCAAGGCCGGGTCGTCATGACGCCGGAGATGTTGAACCTGCAATGGAACGCGGTCGTCCTGTATCCCGCCGGACACTTTGCGCGGCAGATCACGGTGGCGCCCACGCTGCAATTGCCCGACGGCTGGCAAGCCGCAACCGCGCTGGAGACTGCATCCGTCCGGGGCGGGGTTGTGGAATTCAAACCGGCGTCGCTGGAGACCCTCGTCGATTCGCCCGTGTTTGCAGGCCGTCATTTCCGGCGCTTCGATCTGGGCTCGGCCGGCGGGGCGCCGGTCCGGCTCAACGTGGTTGCAGACCGCCCGCATCTGCTGGAGACGACGGATGCTCAGATCGCCGCGCATCGCGAGCTCGTGAGGCAAGCCGATCTGCTTTTCGGCTCGCATCACTTCGACCATTACGACTTTCTCCTTGCGCTGACGGATCGTATGGGCGGCATCGGCCTGGAGCATCATCAGTCCAGCGAAAACGCGACCGCTCCAACGTACTTCACCGAATGGGATCGCAATGCGGAAACCCGCGATCTCCTTCCTCATGAGTACGTGCACTCGTGGAATGGAAAATTCCGGCGTCCCGCGGATCTTTGGACGCCGAATTTCAACGTTCCCATGCGCGACACGCTGCTCTGGGTCTATGAAGGACAGACGCAGTATTGGGGCGCGGTGCTGGCGGCCCGTTCAGGATTGTGGACGAAGCAGGAAGCTCTCGACGAGCTGGCAATGATCGCCGCCGCCTACGAGATGCGGACGGGCCGCGGGTGGCGACCGCTTCAAGACACTACCAACGATCCCATCATCGCGATGCGGCGCTCCCTGCCGTGGCGGAGCTGGCAGCGCAGCGAAGACTACTACGCAGAAGGCCTGCTGATCTGGCTGGAGGTCGACACGTTGATCCGCGAGCTTTCCGGCGGTGCGCGGTCGATGGATGATTTCGCGCGCTCATTCTTCGGCGTCAACGACGGCAGCTACGTCCCCGTCACGTATACCTTCGAAGACGTCGTGCGCACGCTCGAGAGCGTTCAGCCGTACGACTGGGGCAAACTTCTCCGCGCCCGCCTGGACTCGAACGAATCGACGGCGCCGCTCGACGGCATCCGTCGCGGCGGTTACAAGCTCGCGTATACGGAGACGCCATCCGCTTATTTCAAGGCTTCGGAGACGCGACGCAGGGTCACGGACCTGACGTATTCAATCGGAGTCGTGGTCGGCAGCGAGGGCCGATTGACGGATGTGCTGTGGCAAGGTCCGGCATACGAGAAAGGCCTGACTTTGGGAAACCAGATCGTCGCCGTCAACGGGACGGCCTACAACGCCGATCTCTTGAAGCAAGCAATCCAGGACGCACGAAGCACGGGCTCGGTCGAACTGCTTGTGAAAGACGGAGACCGCTATCGAACGGTTCGTCTGGATTACCGCGGCGGGCTTCGATATCCGCACCTCGAGCGCGATTCTGCCATTCCGGCCCGTCTGGACCAGATCCTCGCTCCCCGAGGCTGAGAACACAGGGGGGAATTGCGGATTGCGAATTGCGAATTTGGCAGAGTGTTTCCCAAATTCGCAATTCGCAATCCGCAATTCCCTGGGGTCCCATCGGGTGCGTTACAATTTGGCGCGTCCCAGCACGAGTTCTATTTCTGAAAGGAGAACGTATGAAGATGAAATCGTGGTTGTTTCTCTCCGCTGCCATGGTGTTCGCCGTCACCGTGTTTCTCGGCGGAGCTTACAGTACGCCGCAGGCCAGTCAGATGACGTTCTTTGTGACGAGCGTTGGCCCCGGCAACGGCGCAAATCTGGGTGGACTGGAAGGGGCGGACGCCTATTGCCAGAAATTAGCGGCGGCCGTCGGGGCCGGCAATCGCACGTGGCGCGCTTATCTGAGCGCGAATCCTCAGGGCAAGCCGGCTATCAATGCGCGCGACCGCATCGGAAAAGGGCCGTGGGTGAATGTCAAGGGCGTGCAGATCGCCGCAAACGTCGCTGAACTGCATAGCGACAAGAACAATATGACCAAGGAAACCAATCTCACGGAGAAAGGCGCCACCGTGAACGGCGTCGGCGACAAGCCGAACCAACATGACATTCTGACCGGCTCTCAAGCCGACGGCACGGCCCTCACCGACGGCATGGACCACACCTGCAGCAATTGGACCAGCAATGCCGAGAACGCCGGTTCCGCGCAGGTCGGCCATTCCGACCGCATGGGCGGCCGCGGCGCTACTGGAATGTCGTGGAACTCCGCACACGGCTCGAAAGGATGCAGCCAGGCGAATCTGGTTGCTACGGGAGGCGCGGGGCTGTTCTATTGTTTTGCTGCAAACTAGGGCCCGTAAGGAAAGTGGGGAATTTGAAATTGGACGAATCCTGCATCTCAAATCCGAAATCTGAAACTGCAGATTGGACTCTTTCAGTGCAGCGACGCCTGTTCAAGATATGCGCCGGTCCAGTCAGAAATTTCAGATTTCGGATTTGAGATGCAGGATTCGTCCAATTTCGAAATTTCCTGTTCGCGTTCTTAGCGCGTTGGCGGCTAATGCCGCATCGGCGTCAGTGAAGGAGATTTTGCTTGTTTCGGGGCGTGAGGCTTCTCATTGGCATGGGTCTGTGTTCGGCGGCTGTGATGTCTCAGCCGGGCTCGGACATTGATCTCGTGCGAGCCATCTACAAGGAACTCATTGAAATCGACACGACCGACGCAACCGGCGACAACACGAAGGCCGCCGAAGCGATGGCGGCGCGGCTGCTGGCTGCGGGATTTCCGGAACAAGACGTTCGCGTCATCGGTCCTCATCCACAGAAAGGCAATCTGGTTGCGCGGTTTCGTGGAACCGGCGAGCGCCGCCCCATTCTGCTGCTCGCGCATCTCGACGTGGTGGACGCGCGGCGTGAGGATTGGTCCTTTGATCCATTTGTTCTCACCGAGCACGACGGCTATTTCTACGGCCGAGGAACCATCGACGACAAAGCGATGGCGGCCATCTGGATCGAAACATTCATTCGACTCAAACAGGAAGGATTCCACCCCCGCCGCGATCTCATCGTGGCGCTGACGGCGGACGAAGAAGGCGGCCGATTCAACGGCGTCGAGTGGCTTCTCCAAAACCATCGGGACTTGATCGACGCGGAGTTCTGTCTGAATGAAGGCGCCAACGGCCAGCTCAAGAGCGGCAAGCCGCTCCTGCTCGGCGTTCAGGCCAGCGAGAAGATGTATCAGACATTCGCTATCGAAGTCCGGAACCGCGGCGGCCACAGCTCGCGTCCGCGCAAGGACAATGCGATTTACATTCTGGCCGACGGGCTCCGGCGGCTCGAAGCCTACGACTTTCCGGCGCGCCTCGACGCCGTGACGCGCGCCTATTACGCCGCCGCCGCGGAGCTCTATTCGGGTCAAGTTGGGGCGGACATGGCGGCTGCGGCGCGGCCGCGCCCCGACCGCAAGGCCATTGAACGACTGTCGGAATCGGCGTACGACAATGCGCTCCTCCGCACGACCTGCGTCGCGACGCGCCTTGAGGCCGGTCACGCCGACAACGCATTGCCTCAAACCGCTCGGGCCACGGTGAATTGCAGAATCCTTCCGGGCGACTCGCCGGACGAAGTGCACCGCGCTCTGGCGCGCATCATGGACGACAGCCGCATCGCCGTACGCCCGCTCGATGAGGCGCGGCCGAGTCCTCCGTCGCCGCTCGCGCCGGAAATTCTCAGTCCGATCGAACAGACCGCCGCACACATTTGGCCGGGCGTTCCCGTCGTTCCGGTCATGTCGACCGGCGCGACCGACGGCGCGCATCTCCGCAGGGCCGGGATTCCCACGTACGGCGTTTCAGGATTGTTCGGCGACGTCGGCGACGACCGCGCTCACGGCAAAGACGAACGTCTCGGCGTGCGGCAGTTCTACGAAGGCCGAGAGTTTCTGTATCGATTGGTCCAGGCTTTTTCGAAGTGATTTCAATCGTCGACGGCATTGAGATCCCCGATGAAGAGATTGTCTTCGTGGCGTCGCGAAGCGGAGGCCCGGGCGGCCAGAACGTCAACAAAGTCTCCAGCCGCGTCACGCTGCTGTTTGATATTGCGCATTCCGGCGCGTTGAAGCCGGAGGAGCGCAGCCGGATTCGCGAAAGGCTCGCATCAAGGATCAACAAGGACGGCGTCCTCCGCGTCACGTCGCAGCGCACGCGAAGCCAGGAGATGAATCGCCGGGATGCGGCCGAGCGTTTCGCGGAACTGCTGCGACGCGCGCTGCAGAGCGACCCGCCGCGCGTTGCCACTTCGATTCCGCGCGCCGCGCGGGAAGAGCGCCTGCGTGAAAAGCGTAAACGGACGGAGGTCAAGCGGGCGCGTACGGGGAAGGATCTCGAAGAATAGCTGGACCCCCTGCCGCCTTCGGCGGCTCTCCCCCTCAAAGGGAGTAAAGGCCCTTGCCGAAGGCGGCAGGAGGTCAAGTTAGCTCCTACGAATGAAGACGCGCAAGACAGTCCGGTTTGCGTCCGCCTTGAGCGCGGTTCTGGCCGCGAGCGCCGCACTCGTCGCGTGGGGCGCGCTTCAGCGCCAAGCCGCGCCGTTTCCGCGCATCGCCTACGAGCTGCGGATGTCCCAGCCCGCCTCTCATTTGTTTGAAGTGTCGATCGACGTGACGCCGCCGGCGGACGAGCCGCCCGCCTCAGTCGATTTCCAGATGCCGCGATGGCAGCCCGGACGCTATTCCGTCGCGGACTTTGCCAAGAACGTGCAGGAATTCTCGGCCGTCGCCGGCGGTCAGCGGGCGCCTTTTCGCCGGATCGACGATCACACCTGGCGCGTCGAGCCGCGGGGAAGCCGGTCCTTCACGGTGAGCTACAAAGTCTTCGGGAATGACCTGTCGGGAACGTTCGCTCAGCTCGACGCCGGTCACGCGAACTACAACGGCGGCGAGATCTTCATGTACATCGTGGGACGCAAGCAGGATCCCGTCGAGCTGCGCATTCATCCGCCGCCGGGATGGCGCGTCATCAACGCGAGCAGCGATGCAGCCGCGCAGACGTCATGGAAATTCCCCAACTACGAAATCCTGATCGACAATCCCACTGAAATCGGACCCGACTGGACGCTCGATGAGTTCGATCTGGAGGGCAAGAAGTACCGCGTCGTCGTCCATTCACGGGCGAACGAGGGCGGCCGCCGGCAGAACTTCGTGCGCGACGTTCAGAAAATCGTCGATGTCCACACCGATATGTGGGGCGCTCCGGAATTCGATCGCTACACGTTCCTGTTTCACTTCGCAGGAAACGAGAACGCCTACGACGGTATGGAGCATCTCACATCGACGCAGATCATTCGCCCCGGTGGACTCGCCGACCCCGGCGCCTACGACGGCGCGCTCGGCGCCGCATCGCATGAGTTTTTTCACGTGTGGAATGTGAAGCGCCTGCGGCCTGTGGAGCTTGGTCCATGGGACTGGACGCGCCCGGCCAACACGCCGAGCTTGTGGCTGGCCGAAGGCTTCACCGAGTACTACGGAAACCTGATGATGCGCCGCGCGGGACTGTGGAATGATGCGTCGCTTTTTGAGCACTTCGCCTCTTCAATTTCGGAGATCGAGAACGCGCCGGGAAGCCGGCTGATGAGCGCCGTCGAAGCGTCCTTGGCCGCTCCGTTCATCGACGCCGCCGTGCACCGGCAGCGCACGAACCTGGAGAACACGTCGATCAGCTACTACACGAAGGGAGAGTTGATCGCGCTCGCGCTGGACCTCTGGATTCGCGGACGGACGAACGGCCGGCTCGCGCTCGATGACGTGCTCAGGCAGATGTACGACGAGTTCTACCTCCGCGCGCCGAATGCGTCGTACTACCTGCGCGGACGCGGCTACACGCCCGAGGATTTCGTACGCGTGCTTTCGAGCGTCGTGGAGACGAATATGAGCAGTTTCTACGAACGGCATATCGCAGGCGTCGAGCCCCTGCCGTATGACGAAGCATTCGCCGCCGTGGGATTGCGCCTCGTGAGGTCCGGATCGGGCCGCGGGGTGAACTATCGCATTGAAGAGGCCCCTAACGCTCCGTCGGGTGCGAGGAGGCTGCGGGAGGCATGGCTGAATGGGAAGTAGGCGAGTCAGATGGGGAATTTGAAATTGGACGAATCCTGCATCGCAAATCCGAAATCTGAAATCTCAGATTGGACTGGATCTGCGCCAGTCCAGTCAGAAATTTCAGATTTCGGATTTGAGGTCCAGGATTCGTCCAATTTCAAATTTCCCCTTCCGTCTGATGTGTATGCCCTAATCCGGGGACGCGGGGCACGTCTCCGTCGTCGCGACCAGCGAAGTGAGGTTGAGTCGGGATTCGCCGGGTTCTCTGTAGAGCAGGCCCTTGGCCTCCATTTTCCGGCCGCGATGCAGATCGGGCTTAAAGGGCGTGACGTTTACCAGCCGGAGCGTGTCGCTTCCGAGAGGCAGTGCGGCTGCGGCCTGCAGCCCCTCCGAGGTCGAGGATGGTTCGCGCGTTGCGGCCGCGGCCGTGGTACGAGTGAGCAGCCACGTGTGATTCCCGCCCGGTTCCAGACAGCCCACCACGCGGACCAATGAAAAGTTCGGTATGTCCGTTCCCTGACCCTTCCGCACGATCTGAATGCCTTCAAGCTCCTCGGCCGTCATCTGCAATTCGTCGGCGCCGGCAGGGAAGTTGTTGACCTGGAGAATGTAGGCGACCACATCCAGCTTGTCCTGATCCGTGAGCGCAGTGCCGAAGTTGGGGGGCATGGTATCGCGGATTTTCGTGAACAACCGGTAGAGGCTTTCGTTTTCCCAAGCGGTGATGAATCGCTCGCCCTTCAGGGATGGCGCCGTGGCGCCGCTGAGGTCCGCGCTGTGACATCGCACGCAACTGGTTCCGAAGTTCGCCTTGCCCCGCTCGGCCTGGGCGGCCGTGTACACGCCGCTCCAGATCTTGCCGTCGGAGGATTGAGCGAATAACGCGCCGCAGGCCAGGATGGCGATCGCTGCGGGCCGGGTGAGGGCGTTGAAGCGAGAATGTTTGTTGTTGGACGAGCTGCTAGGGAGAAATTTGAAATTGGACGAATCCTGCATCTCAAATCCGAAATCCGAAATTTCTGATTGGACTGGCGCAGATCCAGTCCAATCTGCGATTTCGGATTTCGGATTTGAGATGCAGGATTCGTCCAATTTCAAATTTCCCCAACCGCTATTTCGCTGCTTCCCGCGCGGCCAATAGCTGTTTCAGCAACACGGCCGTGCTTTCTCGTGCGCCGGCCGGGCCGGCCGGGCCGCCGCGTCCGCCTCCGCCGACGCCCAGAGCCAGATCCAGCGGCGTGCGTCCCTGCTTGTTCTTCATGTCGAGCTTGGCGCCGCGCTCGGCGAGAAATTTCACGACGGAGTCGGCGCCGCGCTGCGCGGCAAGGTGCACTGCGGTCTGGCCGTTGGCATTGAACGCGTCGACGTCGGCGCCGTAATCCAGGAACAGTTGAAGCGCTTCGATAATGGTTCCTTCTGCAGCAGCAGGACCGCCGCGCGACCCGCCGAGAGCGATCATGAGAGGCGTCGTGTAGTCCCTCTGCGTGAGCGTGGGATCGGCGCCGCCTTCCAGCAACAGCCGCATGACGCGCACGTCCACGGTTTTCGCGGCGCGCATCAGCGGCGTTGTTCCTTCGCCGAGCGACGCGTCGCCGGAATCATGATGCCGCCCGAGAATCGGACGCTTGAGTCTCGCGTTCGGATCCGCTTTGTGCTCCAGAAGCACTTTTGCGAGATCCGCCGCGTCGAGCTTGTCCGTGATCTTGGGACCGGGCCGGCTAAGCATCGGCCCAAGCGTATTCATATCGACGGCGGCGTAGAGCGCCGTCATTCCGGTAATGTCGGCGATATTCGGGTCTGCGCCTTTCCGCAGCAGCGCGGCCGCCAGGTCGAAATGGGCGTTGATGATCGCCAGGATGAGCGCCGTGCCTCCTTCCGGATCCGTGCGATTGAGATCGGCGCCGGCGTCGGCAAGGGCTTCGGCGGCCTCGATCGAACCCTGACGCGCGGCGTACATCAACGCGGTCCAGCCGCCGCGCGGAAGGGCCGTGGTCACCATACCGGACGTGATGAACTTGAATTCCGGAAACTTGAGAACGTCTGAGGTTGCGTTCAGGTCGGCGCCGGCCTCAGCCAGGACGCGCACGGCAGCTGCGTTGTTTTGCGCTGCGGCCCACATCAGCGCGGTTTCGCCGAATCTTTCTTGTCTGGCATGGACATCGGCGCCGCGGGCGATTAGCGCCCGGAGCGCTTCCGGCCTGCCGGTGCGGGCGGCGCGCATCAGGACGGTTTCGCCTTCCGGCAGCGTGGCGTTGGGATCGGCGCCGGCTTGAAGCAGCAGGTCGATCATGGACGCGCTGCCGTTTTCCGCAGCCAGAAAGATCGGCGTGATGCCATAGCGGTCGGCGGCACGGACGTTGGCGCCGGCGCCGAGGAGCGTTCGGACGATCTCGACGTCGTCAGCGCGAACGGCCCAGTGAAGCGCAGTTGCGCCGTCCGCGGCAGGCGCATTCACGAGGCTGCGGTCTTTGATCAGCGTGCGCACGGCCTCACGGCTTCCGTTTTTGACGGCGTCGATCAGCGGATTGCGGGTTTCGGCGCTGCTCAACCCCGCGCTGAGAACCAGCACGACGGCCCATGTTCCGGGAAATGTCCCGATGATGCGACGCGCACGCATCCCGCTCAGACCTCGAACCGTCCGGTGCTGATGCCGAATTTGTCGGTTTCGACGCCGAACTTGTTGGCGATGTCCAGCCAGAGATTCGCCAGAGGCGTTTCCCGCGGCGCTTTCACGTGACGATTTCCCTTCATCGCGCCCGCAGCGCGGCCGACGAGCAGCGTCGGGACGTCCAGCCGGGAATGCGTGTTGCTTTCGCTCATGCCGCTGCCCCAGATGATCAGCGAATGATCGAGCAGAGAACCTTCTCCGTCCCGCGTGGAGCGCAGCTTCTCGAGGAACTTCCCGAAGAGCGAAATGTGATACGTGTTCAGCTTGACGAGATTTGCGATCTTCTCCTTGTCTCCGCCGTGATGCGACATCGAGTGATGCGGCTCCGTAATTCCGATCTCCGGATAGACCCGCTGGCTGGCGTCGCGGCTCATCATGAACGAGAAAACGCGCGTGATATCGGCCTCGAAGGCGAGCGCGAGCAGGTCGAACTGAAGCCCCACGTGCTCTTCAAAGGATTCCGGCACGCCGATGGGCGCATCCGGAACCTTGATTTCGGTCGCGGCTTGCTTTTCAGCGCGCTGGATCCGGCGTTCGATTTCCCGGACGTTCTCGAGGTATTCGTTCAACCGGTCCCGATCTTGCGGACCGAGGCCCAGTTGAAGATCGGCCGCGTCCTGACGGATCGAATCGAGAATGCTGCGGTCCGTTCCCATACGTTCCATCCGTTGAGCGCTGGTGCCGGCGCGTCCGAACATCCGTTCGAAAACGATGCGCGGATTGATCTCCATCGGAAGCGGCGTGGTGGGCGTTCGCCACGACATCGTGTTCATGTACGCGCACGCATACTGCGTGTCGCATCCGCCGATGTACCCGGTGAAATCTTCGGTCGCGAGCTCCAGAGAGGGGAAGACGGTCTCCTGTCCGATCTGATTGGCGACTGCCTGATCCAGCGATATCCCCGCGCGGACGTCCTCCGCGATCGTGCGCTTCGGAACGCTTCCGGTCGGCCACGCGGCGGTCGTGACGGCGTGCCCGTCGAGCGGAACGCACAGGTCGGACACGATCGTCATGTAATCGCGGAACGGTTCGAGCGGCGTCAGGATTGGAGTGAAGTCAAAATTCGGGCCGACCGTCTTCGGGGTCCAATACCCCGGCCGTTCTCCCAGGGGAATGAATACGACTCCAAGGCGCCGCTTCGGATTCGCGGCGGTTTGAGCGGAAGCGGTAAAGGCGGGGACCATCGCTTCCAACAATGGCAGCGCGACGGTTGCGCCCATGCCGCGAAGGACCGTGCGCCGGGACAGGGACTTCTTTGTGATGAACATAGGCGTTATTCCTTGATCCTCATCTGAAATGGAGTGCTCTTCACGATGCCCATGACGATCGCTGAAAAGCGATAGTTGTTGCGGGCGGACGTCCGCACGATGTCGCGAACCGCCGGCATGTCGTAATACGCGACGCCGCGGCCGAGCGCGTAGGTCATCAGCCGCTCGGTGACCGTCGAAACGAACATTTCCGGATCGCGCAGCAGCGCGTTCCGCAGCGTCACGGCGCCGTCGACCTCCGTTCCGTCCATCAGCCGGCCCGTGGCGTCGATCGGAACACGCGCCTCATGAGTGCGCCATGCGCCGACGGCGTCGAAATTCTCGAGGGCAAACCCGAGCGGATCCATGATGCTGTGGCATCCCGAGCACGCCGGATTCACGCGGTGCTCTTCCAAGCGCTCGCGCAGTGACAGCGTTCTCGCGCCCTGCCGCTCGTCTTCTTTCAGCGGCGGCGCGTTCGCAGGCGGCGGCGGGACGGGAGCGCCAAGCAGGTTTTCGAGAATCCATTTGCCCCGGACAACCGGCGACGTGCGATCGGTGTGCGACGTCACCATCAGTACGCTGCCTTTGCCGAGCAGTCCTTTGCGCGTTTCGTCGGCCAGCGTGATGCGGCGGAAGTGGCTTCCGTAAACGTTCGGAATCTTATAGTGCTGTGCGAGCCGCTCGTTCACGAACGTGTAGTCGGCCGTCATCAGATCCAGAACGTTGCGGTCTTCCCGCATGACGCTTTCGAAGAACAGCTCGGTTTCGCGCTGCAGCGCCTGGCGCAGATTGTCGTCAAAGTCCGGAAACTCGAGAGAGTTGGGAATCTGGTTTCGCAAATTCCGCAGGTACAGCCACTGGCCGGCGAAGTTGCTTACCAGGGCCTGCGATTTCGGATCGGCAAGCATCCGCCGCACCTGCTGCTCGAGTCCGGCCGGCGATCGGAGTTTTCCTTGCGACGCCGCTTTGAGGAGTTCGTCATCCGGAATGCTGCTCCACAAAAAGAACGACAGGCGCGAGGCCAGCTCCAGATCATTGACGCGATAGACGGCGCCGGGCTTCGCGTCGGCCGGATCGCGTTCGACGCGGAACACAAACTTCGGACTGGCGAGCAGTCTCTGAAGCCCGATCTGTACGCCTCTTTCGAATGTTCCCTTCGCGCGGCCGGCGCGGTAGAACTCCATAAGGCGGTCGATGTCCGCATCGGTTTGAGCGCCGCGATAGGCTCTGCGCGCCAGGTCCGAAAAGATCTTCCGCGCGCAGGGTTCTTCATCATGCGGGCCTGCCGGCCTGCAGATCAGGATGCGGCGGCGGCTGGGCGTGTCGCCGGGGCCTGTGGGATTGAAGGGACCGGTGATCGTGAACGAGTCGATGTGCGCGTGGCCGGTGGGGTCGAGCGTGTCGTTCGAGCTGCGGATGAACGGCTGCAGCCGCAGCGTGTTCTCTCCGGACTTGTGAAGGAACGCCACGCCGATGGCCCGCGGTCCGGCCTTGAGACTGACGCGCGCCTGCGATCTCCGTTCCGCCTCGTCAGCCGCGAGGGTTGGATTCTCGAGCGCCGCCTTGAAGTCCGCTTCGCCGCCGAACGACGCCAGGTGCACGCGTTCGCCGTCCACGCTGATTTCGACCTGGTGCGGGTATTCCAGACCGCGCATCGCGCCGAGGTTTGTCCGGAAGTATTTCACCTGGATCAGATATTCGCCGTCGAGCGGCAGATTTGCGCGCGCCAGCATGCCGCCCACAGTGCCGAGCGGCAGACCGTCGATATGGCGGTCTTGCGACGCGTCCTGGCGGATGCGGAACGTCTCGCCGGAAGGGCCGATGTCCGGGTCGCCGATGGCAAGCGCGCTGACCTTTCCCGCCGCTGTCAAGTAGCGTTCCAGCAGGACAGGCGACACGCCCAAAGCGTCGGCGTTGTTGTCGAACCCGTAGCCGGAATCGTCGGGTGGAAGGAGCGATGAGACGTCGATTTCTAGCGCCAGAAGATCGCGGACCGCATTGGCGTATTCGGCCCGGTTCAACCGTCGCGCGCGGGTCCGGCCGGGATTGGGATTCGCCGCCGCGCGATCCAGAGCCGTTTCGAGCGCCGAAACGAAGGTCGCGCTGGCGGCCGCCGCGGGCCGGGCGGCGCCTTGAGGCGGCATCATGCCGGACCGGACTTTCCGCACGACCTTTTCCCATACGTCCGCGTTCAAGCCGACGTTGGTCAGATCCAGGGAGTCCAGTTCGAGGCCGGCTGTTTTCGCACGTTGGTTGTGGCAGGTGATGCAGTATTGGTCGAGCAGGGCGCGCTGTCCGGCAATAGACGGCCCGGCGTTCTGCGGACGGGCCGCATGAGGAACGCTCCACATCAGAGATCCAAGGGACATGAACGAGACTAGAGCGACGCTGCGCCGATTCATCGACCCTTCCGCGCGTTCTTGCGAGCTGAAACTAGGGCGCAGTATATCAGGAAGATACGGGGTGACAAAGGGACGGTCTGCATGGCTGCATGGCTGCTGCATGGGTACGCGAGCGGGGAATTTGAAATTGGACGAATCCTGCATCTGAAATCCGAAAGCCGAAATTGCAGATTGGACGTTTCGAGGCTAGGGACGCCGTTCCGGATCTGCGCCAGTCCAGTCAGAAATCTCGGATTTCGGATTTCAGATGCAGGATTCGTCCAATTTCAAATTCCCTGTCTTCCTGATTTCCCGGTATGTTGAGCCTAATCATAGGAGGGAGTGTTTCCAATGTCAGAACACAAGGCGAACATCCGATGGGCGCAGTCCGGCGGGGACTATTTGAAGGGCAAATACTCGCGCGAACATACCTGGACCTTTGACGGCGGCGCCGTCGTCCAGGCCTCTTCGTCGCCGGCGGCCGTTCCCACGCCGTATTCCAACCCGGCGAACGTCGATCCTGAAGAGGCGTTCGTCGCTTCGATCGCAAGCTGTCACATGCTGACGTTTCTATATGTCGCCAGCCGGAAAGGTTTCGAAGTCGTCAGCTACGAAGACGAAGCGGCCGGCGTCCTCACGAAGAATGAGCGGGGAATTCCATGGGTGAGTTCAGTCGTTTTGAGGCCCCGCATCGGCTATCGCGATAAGACGCCCACCCGCGAGGAGGAAGACGCGATGCACCACGCCGCGCATGAGCAGTGCTTCATCGCGAATTCCGTGAAGACCGATATTCGGGTCGAGCGGGTGGGTTAAGGAATTTCTAAAGGGTTGGTTGTCAACACTCGAGTTGCGGCGAAGTTTGGACCCCCTGCCGCCTTCGGCGGCTCTCCCCCTCGAAGGGGGAGCAAACGCTTCTCAAGCGGGGCTTTTCTCCCCCTTCGAGGGGGAGAGCCGCCGAAGGCGGCAGGGGGTCCAACGCGAGCAGCCATGGGGATGTCCATGAGCCGAAAAAGGGGGATAAGCGCATGAAGCGAGTTCTGACAACTGTCGCACTTCACTGCCCGTCACGGAAATCATTTCGCGCCAGACGAACGTCACGCTGCAGAATCTGACGCGCGCGCAGCTGGTGTCGATGTTTTCCGGCAAGGAGATGCCGCAGGAAATCCGGACGAAGTTAGGACAAATCGTCGACCTGCAGGAGCAGACCGCCACGATGCGCGCGGACGCGAAGAGCGCGCAGGAAAGAATCGACGCGCTGTTCCGCGATCAGGAGCGTTTGCGGGAAAACATCAAGGCCCTGCGCGATACGCGTGAAGACCAGGAATTGCGCAGCCGGCGCCTCGATCAGCTCTCGAAACAGGAAGACCAGATACAGTCCACGCGCGCGCAGGTGGAAACGCTCAATCAGGAGATCGACGCCGGGCAGAAGCGACTGAGCGACCTGATTGCAAATCTGAGTTGGCAGTGAAGGGGCGGCAAGCTCCCCTCCTAGATCAGGGCATTAATCTGGAGAATCCGTGGAATCGGCGAAGGGGGAATTTGAAATTGGACGAATCCTGCATCTCAAATCCGAGATCTGAAATTTCCGATTGCACCAATCCGAGGCCGCCACAGTCCAACTTCAGATTTCAGATTTCGGATTTGAGATGCAGGATTCGTCCAATTTCAAATTCTCCGTCATCCCGGATTTCTCAAGTATGTTGACGCCCTGGATTAGGACCCGCAATTCGCAATTCGCAATTTCCAGGAGGGCAATTCGCTGCGCCAATATTCAAGAACCCAATGACCCGGCACGGGCCCCATTGGTTCTACGCCTCCTCCCTCGACACCTTCAGCACGCGACTGTCGGCCTTCGCGATGAAGGCCGACAGCGTCCACGCCTTGCCGCCGGCTTCGAGCGGGGCTGTGACAATCCAGACGCCGTGCCGGAATTCAACCTGCGATGGGCCGCAGTGCTCCGTCGCATCCGTGTTGTACAACGCTTTCCATATTGCTTCCGCGATGCGAATGGCCGTGCCCTCATCCACCACGACGCCCGATGAGGGCAGGTGCGGTTCGGCGGCCGGTTGAAACGATCCGTGCGCTGCATCCAGCGGTCGCGCGAGCCGCTCCCGGGCAGCCTCAATGGTTACGCCTTTCTCGCGGAGGATTTCTGCCGCAAGCGACCGCTCCTCCCGCAGAATTCCGAGCAGGAGATGCTCGGTCCCAATGTACCCGTGATGCATCCGCGCTGCTTCTTCCGCAGCGTGCGAAAGAATCCGCCTGCATTCATTCGACAGGGGCAAGTCGATCGACGTCGGAATCTTCTCGTGAACCGTGACGCGCCGCTCGATCTCTTTTCGAATGCTCTCGGGTTTCACGCCGGCGACAGCTTCGCAGAAGTTATCTTCCCGCACGAGCCCCAGCAGGAGATGCTCGGTTTCGATCGTCTCGCTGCCGAACTGGCTCGCTTCGTAACGGGCGAAGAAGATGACCCGCCGTGCGCGCTCTGTATATCTTTCGAACATGACTGGTTCTCCATCTACCGGCCGCCGCTCCCCTGCAAGCTTTCGCGGGGCGCGATCGCGTTCTTCGCCTTGAACAACGCGGCGGTCTCGTCTTTCAGGAGCGCCCATAGCCCGTAGATCCCGACGGCTGTTCCGAATGGAATATTGATCAGATTCAGCACGGACACGACGATGGTCAGGATGCGCGCCCACTCTCGGAAGTTCAGGAGCCCGATTCCCGCGATGACGCCCGGCACGGAAACCAGAATCGTGAGGGCGAAAACGAAAGTTCCAACCAGACCTAGGATGGCCGCGACGCTTTCTGCATCGGGATCGGCGTCGGCGGTGACAACCCCGGCTATTCCGCCGAAGAGCAGCAACATGAACGCCGCCGTCAGTACGCCCAGCGCGCCGAACACAATATTGAAAATTCCGAGAATCTTTACGTGTTGTTCCATGGGGGCCTCCTGGTGTGCCGGGCACGGTAAACCACGGGAGAGGCGTTGTCAAAGGATATTGCTAACGGATCGGACTCTCCTGCCTTATCCTTCATCGTGCTATGAGAAGAATTTCCTTAATCTTCGCGACGATTACACTCCTGTGGACCGCGGCCGGAACCGCCCAGAATCGCAGGCCTGCGTGGAACTCTGCTGGGACCGCTGAGCTTGACGCCATACTCCAGCGCGCGGTCGAGCAGGGCGCCGCGCCGGGAGTCGTGGCGATGGTTGCTGCGAAAGATCGCGTCCTGTACGAAGGGGCGTTCGGCCTGATGGATGTTGCCCGGAAGAAGCCCATGTCCAAAGACGCCATCTTCCGGATTGCATCCATGACCAAGCCGGTCACGTCCGCAGCCGTCATGATGCTGGTCGAACAGAAAAAACTGAGTCTCGATGATGCTGTCTCGAAGTACATCCCATCCTTCAAAGACCGCGAAGTCGTTGCTGCGTTCAACGCGGCCGACGGCGGCTTCACCACAAGGAAGGCCGGCCGGGAAGTGTTGATCCGGCATCTGCTGGCGAATACGTCCGGCTTGGCCTATACGTTCTCCAACGAGACGGCGAATCGGCTCCAGCAAAAGATGAACAGGCCGGCGGAAGAGCTTCCGTTGCTGTATGAGCCGGGAACACAGTGGAGCTATGGCGGAAGCACGCGGGTGCTGGGACAGGTCATCGAGAAGGTCGCCGGGACGAGCTTGGACCGATTTCTGCAGGAGCGCATCTTCAATCCGCTGGAATTGCAGGACACGTTCTATGCCGTGCCGGCCGACAAGGCCGCTCGCGTCGCAACGGTCCATCGCCGGCAGAACGGAAAGATCACGGAAACTCCGAATCCCGAACGCATTCAATCGCCGGTTGCGGGAGACGGCGGACTGCATTCCACGGCCTCGGACTACATCCGATTCCTTCAGATGTTTCTGAATGAAGGCAAATCGGGAAAGAGCACGCTGCTCAGCAAGGCGTCCGTTCAGGCGATGACAAAAAATCAGATCGGCGACGTCATCGTTCAGACCCAACCGTCAACAAATCCGGCGCTCTCCCTGCCATTCCCAATCGGCGCGGGACGCGACAAGTTCGGATTTGGTTTTCAGATCACGTCTTCCAACAGGGAGAACCGAAACCTCCGGGCGCCCGGCAGCTATACATGGGCTGGAATCTACAATACGCATTTCTGGGTGGATCCCGAGCGGCAGATCGCAGCCGTCATCATGATGCAAGTGCTCCCGTTTTACGACGAGCAGTGCATGAAGCTGTACCAGGATTTCGAAGCCGCCATCGGCCGGCGCCTCCGGTAGCGCCTGGCGCGCCGGACCATCGGAAATATGACAAAGAATTCAGAGATTCTTCAGAATGGCGCCGCTGCGGCTTGAAGTAGGTTTTCACGGAAAGGGAGGGCTGAGGTGAAAAGGCATCTGTCTATCGCATTCGGCGTTTGTTGGCTTCTGGTTGTCGGGGCGTGTTCTGGTTCTTCGTCGCGCGGCCCGGGGTCTGGGATCGAGCCGACAACGACGATCAAGGACATCATGGACTCCCTTGTCGACCCGAATGCAGACATCCTGTGGGAATCCGTCGCCACGACTGTGAGCGCGGACGGCATCGAAGAAAAGGCCCCCCGTACCGAGGAAGACTGGGCGGAGGTCCGCCGGAGCGCTATCGCTCTGATAGAGGCCGCGAATCTGCTGTTGGTTCCGGGCCGCCGCGTCGCGAAGCCCGGAGACAAGGCGGAGGATCCCAACATCGAGCTGGCGCCCGAGCAGATTGAAGAAAAGATCAACGCAGACTGGAATCTATGGGTGTCCAGAGCGCAGCGGCTCCAGAAATGCGCGATGGAGTCGCTGGCGGCTATTGAGGAGAAGAACGCCGAGCGGCTTCTCAACGCCGGCGGCCCGCTCGACAGCGCGTGCGAGAGTTGTCACATCGTCTACTGGTATCCGAATGACGAGGCGGCAAAGCAGCTCTACGAGCAGAGAGAAAAAGAAGAAGAGGTCCTGAGACAGAAGGGCGGCTTGCCGGCGGGCTGCATATGAGGCCCTACGTCATTCCTGCGATGACGGCTGCGTTGCTCGTCGCCGCGCTGAGCGCGGGCGCCCGCATGAGCGGCGCTCCCCAAAGCGGCGCAGGGACAATCAGAGGACGCGTCCGTTTGAACGGAAAGCTGCCGGGCAATTCCGTCATCCGGATGGGCGTGGATCCGATGTGCTCGCGGCTCAATGCCGGCAAGCAGGTCGTTCAGGAAACTGTCGCGGCCGCCAAGGACGGAAGCCTCGCCAACGTTTTCGTCAAATTGCAGGGAACCTTTCCTTCGGCGCCGGCGCCGGCGCAGCCGGTCGTCATCGATCAGCGCGCGTGCATCTACATTCCGCGCGTCGTTGGGGCCCGCGTGGGGCAGACGTTGCAGGTGCGAAATTCCGATGCGTTCCTGCACAACGTGCACGCATACTCCGGAAAGAGCAACGGCTTCAATGTGGCGCAGTCGAAAGCCGACGTCGTCCATCAGTTTCGACTGAAGGATGAAGAGATCATGCTTCGGTTGAAATGCGATATCCATAACTGGATGACCGCCTACATCGGCGTTGTCAGCCATCCCTACTTCGCCGTCAGCAAGACCGACGGCGCATTCATTATCGAAAATGCGCCCGCAGGAACTCACACTATCGAGGCCTGGCACGAGCGTTATGGCATACTGACCGAAACCGTGCCCGTCAGACCCGGCGCGACCGCGACGGTGGAATTCACGTATTCCGCAGACGAAGGTCCCGGCCGGCGCGGATCGCGTCAACCTCCACGGTAGACGTCGTTAGAGCATTCATGAAATGGCTGCACAATTGGTGGCGCCAGCCCCAGCGCGTCTGGTTGCGGCGCGCCGTGTTTCAGGTCCATTTGTGGATCGGAATCGGCATCGGTCTTTACATCGTCATGCTCAGCCTGACGGGCAGCGTGCTCGTCTACCGCACCGAGTTGGACCGATGGCTCGCAACGCCGCGGCCGCAATTTGACGCGAACGCCCAGCGGCTTTCAAAGGAGGAACTGCAGGCCGCGGCGCGCCGCGCTTATCCTGGATACGACATCGTCGAAGTGCGCGACCGGATCACGCGGCGCAATCCCGCCGCTGCAATTTATTTAGAGCGCGACGGTGCGACCAAGGAACGCCTTTTCAATCCCTACACCGGCGAAGATCTCGGCGACGTCACAACGAAGGGCCAGTTTCTGGTGCTGTGGCTCGCTCAGCTTCACGACGATCTGCTGATGGACATGTCCGGCCGCTTCTGGAATGGGATCGGCAGCGCCTTGGCGACAATCCTCGTCCTGACAGGGTCCGTCGTGTGGTGGCCGGGAATCCAACGATGGCGGCGCAGCCTCGGCGTGAGCGTCGCCGGCGGGTGGAGACGCTTCACCTGGGATCTTCACAGCGCCGCGGGTTTCTGGCTGTTTCCGTTTTTGTTGATGTGGAGCGTGTCCGGATTCTACCTCGGCATTCCTCAACCGTTCACGGACCTCGTGGATGCGATCTCCGATCCGCAGGCTCAAGGTGAGCGGCCCGGAGACGTGGCGCTCTACTGGCTGGCGCGTCTGCATTTCGGCCGTTGGCGTAATGGACCTCTCAAGGCGTTGTGGGCGGCCGTCGGGCTTGCGCCGGCGGTGATGTTCATTACCGGCCTTGTGATGTGGTGGAATCGCGTGCTGCGCCGCCGCGGAGTCTGACGAAAAGTTCAGGAATTTTTCAGTTTCCACGGCCGCTTGGCGGCGCATATCATCCGGTCGCCAGAGAGCTTCAATATGAAATTCATGCGCAAGGGTCTGATTTGGATCCATCGTTATCTGGGAATCGTTCTCAGCCTGCTGTTTGTGGTTTGGTTCTTGTCGGGCATCGGAATGATGTTCGCAAGAGGCATGCCGCGGTTGAGCCCTGGGGAGCGGCTGCAACGGATTCCTGCGATCGATCTCGCGCGCATACGGCTTTCACCGGATGAAGCGATCGCGCGGGCCTTGGGCTTACAAGGGCAGCAGTCGCCGCCGCCCGATAACGCGCAAGCTCAAACTCCGGCGCCGTCGGCGCCGGACAGCCAGGCGCAACGAGGAAACCGTGGGGAGCGGGGCGCGAGAGCGGGCGATGCCGGGCAGCGTAGAGGCGACGGCAGCCGGAGAGGAACGCGCGGCGCGGGGCCACGAGGCCGCGGCGGCCGCGGCGGCGGCGGCGCCGACGCTCCGAATACAGCGCCGGCAGGACCCCGAGGGGGACGAGGAGGACCTGGCCGCGTGGAGATCGGCGCGTTTCTGGACCGGCCGGTCTACCGAATTGCTGGACGCCTCGTATTCGCCGATGACGGGAGCGTCCTCGATGAAGTGACTCCGGAAACCGCCAAGCGCATTGCCGCACGGTTCATGAACGTTTCCGTCGACAAGCTGCGCCACACGATGCTCACGGAAGTCGATCAATGGACTGTCGGGCAAAGAAGACAACTGCCGTTGCACAAAATATCCGTCGACGACGGTTCTGGAACGGAGCTTTATATTTCCCCCGAAAGCGGCGACGTCATGCAAATGACGACGCGCGGCAGCCGCGCGCTGGCGTGGGTCGCGGCGATACCGCATTGGCTGTACTTCACGTCGCTGCGAAGCAATCAGTCGCTTTGGTATCAGACCGTCGTGTGGGCGTCGGTTCTCGGATGCGTTCTCGCGCTCGCCGGCATCGCGCTTTCGGTGACGCAGCTCAAGATCCGCCGGCCGTTCCGTTGGAGCAAGGTCCTTTCTTACATCCCCTACTCCGGGTGGATGCGATGGCACTACATCGGCGGTTCCATCTTCGGCGTCCTGACGCTCACCTGGGTCTTCAGCGGGCTGCTGTCGATGGAGCCTTTGGGATGGGCGGCCGGCCCGACGCTTCAAGGAAACCTGCGCGGGTTGTTGACGGGCGGCCCTCTCGACGCCGCGGAGTTTCCGCGAATCGATGCGGACGCGTTCAAACGATTGCTGCCGGATCGCGCCATTAAGGAAATCGAGTACGCGCGCATCCAGGGCGATCCCTTCTTCGTGGTGCGTTCCGCGCCCATCGGTCCCGCAGAAACAAGGGTGACGGACCGGACGCGCCAGGAGTACTCCATCAATTACGCCGCAGATCCGAACCGCACGTTGATTGATGCGAGAACTATGCGGGTCCGCACCGAGCCTTTCAGCGTCGAGTCCCTGATGTCGCGCGTGAAGGCGGCGTTTCCCGACGCGCCGATCCTGGAATCCGCTTTGCTCAACGAATACGACTCCTACTATTACTCGCGCGACCGGCAGGCCCCTTTGCCGGTGCTGCGCGTGAAGTTCGGCGATGAGGTTCAAACGTGGATCTACATCGATCCGCAAATGAGCCAGCAGGTCGCCGCCGTGCATCGGCTGGACCGCGTGGAGCGGTGGATCTACAACGGCTTCCATAGCCTCGATTTCGCCTTCTGGTACTACAACGGGCCGGTCTGGTACACGGGCGTGATCGTGCTGAGCCTGGGCGGCGCATTCGTATCGTTTCTGGGCATGTGCATCGGTTTCAAGCGCGTGCTGCGCGGCGCAAAGCGCGTCGTCTACGGGCAGTCGGGGGAAAGGGTCGCCGTGCGTGCGGACTGAGATCCGTGGATCTACCAAAATGTCAAATGTGAGATGGTTGTTGTCCGATGTGAAATGAAGTTGGCGACATGGCCGGCTGACCCACTGGCCGCTGGCCGGATGACGGCTTCGCTTTGAACTGCGCCTGCCCGGGCGACTGTGATCGGAACCGCCGCCAGCATGGATTTCTTTGATCCGCCCATCCGGCCAGTGGGTCAGCCGGCCATGTCGCCAAATTCATTTCACATCGGACAACAACCGTCTCACATTTGACATTTTTGGAGGTAGCCCACTCGCCCACACTCGTCCAGAGTCCGATTGACCCGTCTCTCCCGCTTCCATTACTCTTAAGACGTTGTCATCGGGCCTGTGGCGCAGTTGGGAGCGCGCATGACTGGCAGTCATGAGGTCAGGGGTTCGAACCCCCTCAGGTCCATTCCTCATACGACTGTGGCAGCACGACTTTTCGTTTCACTCCTTTTCGCGGCAGTTGCAGTTCAGAGCGCCGCGCAGAATGTCGAAATCGTCGAAGGTCTATGCGTATGGGGCCAAGCGCCCCGTAGTTGCAGTTCAGAGCGCCGCGCAGAATGTCGAAATCGCCACGATGGTCTCGATGCTGGAAGGGCCGGCGGTGGATCGCGACGGCAACGTGTACTTCACCGACCTGCTCGGGCAGAAAATCATGAAGTACAGCAAGGACGGCGTCCTTTCGGTTTTCCGCGAACCCAGCAACGTCGCCAACGGCCTGCTCATCGACCCCGAAGGCCGGCTGATCGCTTGCGAGGGCGCTCCTTCTCCCACCGCTGAACGCAACGGTCTGAAGCTCAACGGCAAGCCCCGCGTCACGCGCACCGACTTGAAGACGGGTAAGATGGAGATTCTTGCGGAGACCTACGCCGGCAAACCGTTGCTTGGGCCAAATGACCTGACGATCGATGGAAAAGGCAGAATCTACTTTACCGACTCTCCTGGCGCCGCCGTCTACCGGATTGACGCTCCTGGAAAACTCGCGCGAATCCTCGCGGCGCCCGAAATCGAACGACCGAATGGAATTCAGATTTCACCCGACGATCGGACTCTCTATCTCGTCGAAGCAAACGGGAACGAGGGCGGGGCGCGCATGATTCGCGCATACGATCTGCTGCAGGACGGAACAGTGCGGAACATGCGGGTGCACTACAACTTCTATCCGGGCCGAAGCGCGGACGGCATGAGCATTGACGTACAGGGCAATCTGTATGCATCCGCCGGACTGCACAGCCTGCGCGGCACAGCCGAAACGCTGGACACGAAGTGCGGCGTGTACGTCATCTCGCCGGAAGGAAAGCTGCTGCGGTTTATCCCAATCCCGGAGGACTACATTACCAACAATGCGTTCGGCGGTCCGGACATGAAGACGCTCTACGTCACGGCCGGCAAGACGCTTTACAGGGTTCCCACAGACATTGCAGGCTTGCCGCGTTAGGGCGCCGTTAACGTGCAATCGACACGTTGTCCAGCCGCCAACGGTCGCCGTCGCCGGCTGCTGTGAAGCTCAGCGAGCGGAAAGGCGTATCGGACACAATGCCGAAGAAGCTGTTATAGCCGCTGCCCGCGTAAGTGAAAATCTCCGTAAAGTCGAAGGAATGATCTAAAACGTGGAGCGTCGTGTGGTCGTTGCTGTCTGGACCGCCGCCCTGGCCGAAGCCCTTCCCATCGACAGAGTACACATCTGCGGACCAAGCGAAAATCGGCGGATCAAATCGCAATTCGAGCGTTTTGGTTACCGGTCCGCTTGTCTCGTATCGAAGCTCGAGGCCTTCGATGGTTTCATCGTTCCCGCCCGCCGTCGAACCCGTCCCTGTCGCGCCGACGAAAATGCCTGTTGGATGACGCTGCGGCGCGGTGTTGCCGGCTTGCGCCGAGTAACCGCCGGTCTGACTGAAGAAGACGCTGAAATGGCCGACGGACGTGACTCGATCCGCGGGCACGTCAATGTTCTTTCCCTGAAAGTCATCGGTCAGGATCACGCCCTTCCGCGCCATCACGGCCGCCGTCCATTCGGCCCGCCCGGCCTTGCCGCGGGAGGCGTCGTAAGGCTTGCGGTTGTCGCCATCGATAAAGATTGTTAGCCGCGCTGCATGAACGAACGTGGTTACGACCATCAGCCAGATCAAGATGAGAATGCTCACTCGAATGTTCTTCATAAAATGCACCGGTATCTGATACGGCCCCTACGTTCCGGAAACCAGCGACGTATGGTGGACTACGAGCAGCCAACGTTCATCTTCGAAGATGAAAATGTTCGTCGCGTAGGCGCGGGCGCGGCGCTCCCATCCGGGCTGGACGCAGCAGGCGCTGGCGTCGGTCGCCCAGACCTCATCCATGAGGTCGATGTCCAGGCTTTCCGCCACGATAGCAAAGAAAAAACGGAACGATAGGAAAGATAAACGGCCTGTCGACGGGATTGCAATCCCGATGTCGGATATCGTTGATTTATGCTTCGAGGAGGGCGGCGGCCATGAGCGAGTCTGAGTCATTTCTTTCTGCAGGTGCCGTCAGTTCGGTAGCCGTGAACAACGCCTGAAGATGGACTCCGTGCTGTTGGCAGTTTCGGCAAATGCCTGGCCAAGAATCTGTTCATCACCAGGATCCGTTTCCCAATCGCCCACCCAAATCACATCGTGCCCATTGGCCCGCAGGTCGGCCTGAACGGGTCCCCCCACACACGCGTCCAGGAGAATCTTCACGGCGTCGTTTCGACCGTGAACGGTTCGATTCTTTCATGTCCAATCAGCTTTCGAGCATAGACCAGACATGCCTGTACATCTTCCCTTTGCAAGAAAGGATAACCCTCGAGAATCGTCTCGGTCGAGTCGCCGGCCGCCAGCATATCCAGCACGTGCTCGACCGCGATGCGCTTGCCGCGGATAATCGGTTTCCCACCGAATATCGAAGGATTGCTTGTTATTCTTGCCAACAATTGCGCTTCAGTCATTGGGCCTCTCTCCAGCTGAGTTCTCGTCCATTGTAGCAGCAGCCTTTACGCATCCGTGATCGCGCTGGCAAGATGCCAAAACTGGCGAGGCTAAGCCGGAGACAGTTGTACTTTGCCGGCGTGCAAAAACTTACAAGGAACCGCGTTTTGGGAGAGCACGTGGCCTTACATCGCACAACGGCGCCGGAGCCGTTCGACCTAAGCAGACGCTCGTGACTTTTGAAGCAATGGACCTAATTCAATTCCGCGAAGCGTATCGACGACTAACCGGAAATCTTCCATTTCCGTGGCAGGAGGCGCTCTACAAGCGACTATGGTCGGAAGAGGAACAGTTCCCACGAACGATAGGAAAGACAAACGGCCTGTCCGAAGAGTTCACGCCGATGTCGGATATCGTTGATTTATGCTTCGAGGAGGGCGGCGGCCATGAGCGAGTCTCAGCGCGGATAAGCGAGGCGTTGGCGTTATTAAAGAACCCGCCGCGCCGATCACTATCTTGCTGAACTGGCAGCCGGGCGCCGGCAGTAACTGAGGCTCGACGCGCCACCCGCCTGGAACAAGCCGGCGCCTGTGGAAAAGACACGGACCCGGCAAGAACGAACTCGTTCAATGACGCTCTCCGCGACGCCGCGCGTGCGGACATGCAGGACAAACGGACTTGCCGGCATGTCAGATTGAAGCACTGTGATTTATGTTGGGTTGCCTGCTGCATGGAATCCACATAGTTTATGTCGTATCATACCCATATGCCAGTCAAGCCCATTCAGATCTCGATTGATGCCGATCTGCTTCGGCGGATTGATGAGCATCCGGAAGCTCGCGAGCGCGGCCGCTCGTCGTTCATACGTTCGGCAATCGAACTTTACCTTAAGGTGAAAGACCGGAAGCGGCTGGAAGCACAGATTCTTGCCGCCTACGGGGGCCAGGCGGACGCCTTGGCTGATGAGACAAAGGACCTGATCGAGGCGCAATCGTGGCCGCTCGAATAAGTCGCGGAGAGATTTGGCTGCTGAATCTACCGCGGCCCGATAAGCGGCGGCCCGTTCTTATACTCAGCCGTCCATCGCTAATCGCATTGCTAAATACTGTGACTGTCGCAGCGGTCACCTCCACTCTCAGAGGATCTCCAACGGAGGTTGCAGTGGGAACGGAAGAGGGCCTCAAGACGACTTCATGCATCAATTTGTGCAACATATTCACGGTTCAGCAAAGTGATCTGAAGACGTTTGTTGGAACACTAAGCGCGGGAAAAATGCGTGAGGTTTGTCGGGCCCTCCTCGTGGCGGCCGGATGCGATTAGACCCTTGGAAACAGGAGGACCGACACATTCAGATGGACGCTCTTGCCCGACGATGAATATCGCGGCTTGCCGTCGTGATCTGACGGCGCCTACGTTCCGGAAACCAGCGACGCGTGGTGGACCACGAGCAGCCAACGTTCATCTTCGAAGATGAAAATGTTCGTGGCGTAGGCGCGGGCGCGGCGCCGCTGATCGCCGATCTCGGTTGTGATGTTTTCGAGACAGGAAACCCATGCGACGCCGCCGTGAACTTCAACAGCGACGTCTGAGACGTCCACCTGCATGAACGTGGTGTGGCGGAAGATCTGTTCCCAGTTGGCGCGGATGTTGTCCCAGCCGGCCAGTCGCTCCCATCCAGGCTGGACGCAGCAGGCGCCGGCGTCGGTCGCCCAGACCTCATCCATCAGGTCGATGTCCAGGCTTTCCAGAGCGAAGTAAAACTTGAGATTTGCCTCGATGACTTGTTCGGGATCCGTCATAAAGCCTGTACTTCTAGCCCAAAAACCGCCGACCCGCAACACGCGAATCGTAAAACTTCGTGAGCGAAGTCACTCGATCCGGACGCGTCCATTCACATTCACGATCACGCGGGCCGATCGTCCGGCGGCGTTCGTCAGGGACACCGTCGCGGTCGGCGACACGTTGCCCCGGCGATGAAATTCGGGCCGCGCATTCGCAGTGATGGTGATGCCGCGCGGCAATTGAACCGTCTCCATGAGTTCCCATGCGCCGCGCTGGCATTCCAACACGTACGAATCCGATGAGGCGACCCGCAGTCGGCAATCGCCGTTTCCGGTGATTGCTGCAATTCGCGCCGCGTGCATTTTGGACGCGACGTCGCGGGCTGCAGACTTCAAGACGTAGGTTTCCTTGGCGCGGATGGCAATCGGCGCGGCGATTGACGTTCCCGCCGCGATGACGGCGCCGACAATGCAGAATTCTGTCAATGACATATGCGCTTGCTCCTAAAGCAAAGCGCAAAGGGCGCCGCCATGCTACGTCCGGGGCGCGCGTAACGGAAGAGAAACGTCGGAGCCCGTGACCGGACCCCCTGCCGCCTTCGGCGGCTCTCCCCCTTGAAGGGGGAGAAGACGCCGTCCCTCGGCAGGGTCCGGTTAAAATGGCAGAAATGTTTGCTCCAACTCTCAAGCGCTCGCTCGACGCGTTCTTGGAGGAATTCCCAAAAGGCCGGCGCGTATTGAACGATCCTGTTCAGTTCGTTCATCGCTACAGCGACGCGCGCGACCGGGAAGTCGTCGGTCTGATTGCGTCGGCTTTCGCGTACGGGAATGTCAAAAGCATACTGGCGACCGTGGAGCGGGCGCTTGCGCACCTTGGGCCGCGGCCGGCTCAGGCGATCGCGTCGTTCGAGCCGAGACGGGATGCGCGGCGGCTTCGCGGGTTCTATCATCGGTTCAATACGAGCCGGGATCTGGCCGTGTTCTTCTGGATCATCCGCCGTGCGTTGGAAGAGCATGGGTCCCTCGAGGCCGCGTTCCTGCGGGGATCGCCCGAGAATGGCGAAGACGTCGCGGCGGCCATGGATCAATTCAGCGCGTTGATGCTCGGTTTCGGGCACGAACGTTTTTACCGGCCGCAGGAGCTGCGGCGGCGCGCCGCCGTCCGCTTCTTCTTTCCGTCGCCGTCCGATGGCAGCGCGTGCAAGCGCATGAACCTGTATTTGCGATGGATGGTTCGCGCGGATGACGGGGTCGATTGCGGCGTCTGGCGCCGTTTGAAGCCGAGCCGCCTTGTGATCCCGCTGGATACGCACATTGCCAGGATTTCGAGCTACATCGGTCTGACAGAGCGCAAGAGTCCAGGTTGGGCGATGGCGCTCGATATCACTTCCAGTCTCCGGCAATTGGACAGCGAGGATCCCCTGCGATACGACTTCGCCCTGTGCCATCTTGGGATCGCCGGCGATTGTCCACGGAAGCGAGACGTCCGGAGGTGCGCTCACTGTCCGATTGTCGAGATCTGCCGTCTGGGGCGGGATGTTGCAAATCACCCGTCCTCCTAAGACAATCGCAGAGCGATAGAAGGGCAACAGGGAGTCTCATGACCACGGATGGTACGGCCCCCTCAGTCGACACAGCGCAACTGCTCTCCACGATGTTCGCGTTGGTTCCCATTCCGGTGGCGGTCGTGGATGATCAGAGCCGGATCGTCATCGCCAACTCCGCCTTCAACGAAACATTCCAGGACATTCCCGACGTAGGGATCATCCAGCGGGAAGTGGAGATTCCGGGCCGCGGCGCGTTTGACCTCCAAACGGTCCCCTTGAACGAGCAGGGCTTCAAGATTGTCTATGCCGTCGATGTGACCGACCGGAGCCGGCTCCGCCGCCGCGTCGCCTCGCTGGAGCGGCTTGCTGCGGTTGGCAGCGGCGCCGCGGGCGTCGTTCGTGACGTGCATCCCCCGCCGGAGGACGACGTCGAATCCGGCGCACTCCTCCGCGCCGAGCGCGCCAGGCGCCGCCTGGAGAACCTGATGGTCTTGGCCGGCGTAGCGGCGCCACGGCGCGGGCCGATTGACTTGAATGAAATCGTGCGCCACGTCCTGGCAGTTTGCGGATACCTTCAGCCCGACCAGCGTTTCAACCTGACGCTCGAGCTCGATAGAAATCTTTCAAAGGCCGCCGGCGACGCTTACCAGATCGAGCAGGTGGTCCGAACCCTCGTACTCAACGCCGAGAATGCGCTGACGCCTCATCCCGGAAAGACCGGGGCCATCTATATCCGAACGCTCGCGCACGCCGGTCGAGTTCAGTTGCACGTGTCCCACAATGGCGCGGGCCGCGGCGCCGTGCATGTTGAACCGGCGCGGGGCTGTCTGGGGATCGATCTTTGCGCAGAGATCGTGAAGGATCAGGGCGGGGAGATGTATGCGTGGAGCCCCAACAGCGCGGGATCGACTTTCACGCTGGAATTGCCGGTCTACATCCACGCTCTGGACGAAGCCGAGCCGGCCGCAGCGTTGGGCGCATGCCTGCAGGGAAAACGCGTCCTGGTCATCGACGATGAAATTCACGCCGCGCGATTCGTCGCCGATGTTCTCCACTGGCACGGCGCTCACATCGAGGTTGCCGGCTCCGGATCTGAAGCCTACGAACATCTGAGGTCGAAGAAATGCGACCTTGTAATCTGCGGGCGCCTGTTCCGCGGGTTGACGGGACGAAACCTGCATCGACTGCTCGAGAGCTGGGCGCCGCCGGAGGCGAAGCGCCGGTATTTGTTTATCACCGAGGACGCAGGAGGGGCGTCACATGCCGGGCGTGCGTCGTCGCAGGCGGATGTGAGTCTTCTGAGAAAGCCTTTCAGGGTTCAGGATCTTCTGGAAGCCGTAGACGTTCTATTCAGTCGGAATCGACCACATGATTCCTGAGTACGCCGATGCCTTCAATTTCGATCTCGGCGACGTCGCCGGCTTTCATGAAAATCTGCGGATTGCGCACGAAGCCGACGCCGCCCGGCGTTCCCGTGGCGATGACGTCTCCCGCCTCCAGCGTCATGATCTTCGAGATATAAGAAACGAGCGCGGGCGTTTTGAAAATCAGGTTTCGCGTATTCGACTTCTGCAGGACCCGGCCGTTCAGCCGAAGTTCGATATCGAGTCCGTCGGCGTCGCCGAGCGCGTCGCGGGTCACAAGGTAAGGACCCATCGGCGCGAACGTGTCAAACGACTTTGCGCGCAGCCACTGGCCGTCGGAGAACTGAAGGTCGCGCGCAGATACGTCGTGGATGATCGTGTATCCGGCGACGTACTGCAGTGCGGCCTCCGGGGACACATGCCGCGCCCGTGCGCCGATCACGACGGCCAGTTCGGCTTCATAGTCGACCTGCCTGCTCATCGGCGGTATGACGATCGCCTGATTCGGTCCAATGATTGCGTTGGAGTACATGCCGAACAGGAGCGGCTCTTTCGGCAGAGCGGCGCGGACTTCTTCCGCGTGGTCGCGGTAGTTCAGGCCGACGCCGATCAACTTCTGAGGCCGGGTTACCGGCGCGTGAAGGATAACGTCGTCTTCATTGAACACGTACGTCTGAATTCCGCTCGAAGAACTTTCCAACTTTCGAAGCTGATGTTGGAGCGTTTCGAGTCCGTCGCGCATTTGCAGCACTTCGTCGATAGTAAAGACGACGCGCGGGAACTCCAGAAGGTCGTCGCTGATGGCCTTAGTGACGTCGAAACAGCCGCGGCCGAACTTGCAGCCGATGCGCACCACGGAGGGGCTGGACTTCCGGGAAAAGTTCATCAGCTTCATGAATGTCCTCCTGCTAGAATCCGCGGGATGTTCCGGCGTTCAGATTGTAAATGATGATGCCCCTTGCCGCCATTACCCCTGTTCACGCTGACGCGAGGGTCCATCCTGACGCCGAGCACCGCAGGTCTTTCTTTACCGTTCGCTGGCTGCTCATCATCCTTGCATCGTATCTGACAGTGTTCGCCGAAGACCCTGCCGGCGCCGGAGGCTTCCACTTCGTGCTGGCTTCTGCGGCTCTGTTCACATTGAGCAACCTGGCCTTCATGGTTGTACCAGCTCGGTACTTTCCGCTGAAAAGCTGTCAGTTGGCGATCGCGATCACGGACGTCGTGTTCGTCTGGTTGACGCTGTACTGGATTCGCGTTCCCGAACACTATCTTCATGTGGCGTTCATGCTGGTGTTCTTGCTGGCGGTCATCTGGCGGGATATCCGCGTTGTTCTGTTTTCGCTGTTCGCGGTCAGCGTCCTTTACGGCGCTTTCAGATCTTTCGGGTTGGCTTTATTCGCTTTCGATCCCGACATTGAGCGCTTTCTCACGCTGTCGCTGTTCTTCATCGTCGCCGTCTTCTATCTGTTTCTTTCGGACCGGCTCAAACAGGATGCGTTGTTGACGTCGATTGTCTCCGAAGAGCGCCGCAGGGCCGAAGTGATGCTCGAAATCACGCGCTCGATTTCGTCGTCGCTCCAGACCCATGAAATTCTCTACTTGATTGTCACCCGCCTGTGCGAGCTTTTCGAAGCGCGGCAGTGCTCGATTGTGCGTCTGGACCCAAAAACAAGAACCGCGTTTGTCATGATCAAGGCCTGGGAGCCGTAGCCTCGCGAAGCCGAGATCGATATCGATCTTCATCCCGGACTGGCGCAGTCGTACGAGTCCCGCAAGCTGATCTTTACGCCGGGCTCGGCTCGAGAAGCGGAGCCGCTGTCGGCGATCGCGGCGCCGATGCTCGTGCAGGACTCCATACTGGGCCTGATTTACATTCAGCTCGATCCGCGCCGCCAGGAACTTTCGCAGGCCGACGAGCGATTCGTCACCGTCGTTTCCGGAACTGCTGCAAACGCGCTCCGAAATGCGCAGTTGTTCGAAGAGATGGAACACCGCGCGAGGACGGACTTCCTGACGGGGCTGCCGAACCATCGCTACTTCCAATCGACGCTGTCCATCGAGTTGGGCCGGGCGCAGCGAAACAACCATCCGTTGTCGCTGCTGATTATCGATCTGGACTTCCTGAAGGAGGTCAATGACCGGTTCGGACATCCCAGCGGCGATATGGTGATCCGCACGGTTGCGGAAACGATCAAGAACAGTTGTCGAGAAATCGACTTCGCGGCCCGATACGGCGGCGAAGAATTCACAGTCATCCTGCCTGAAACGCCTTTGACCGGCGCCATTCAGGTCGCCGACCGCATTCGAGAACGCATCGCTGCGCTCGTATTCGCCGGGGTCGGGAACATCACGGCTTCCGTCGGCGCGTCCAACTTCCCTCTGAATGCGTTGAGTCAAGAAGACCTGATCCGCGTCGCCGACCAGGCGTTGTACGTGGCCAAAAACAACGGCCGCGACCGCGTGCACTACTTCAATTACCACCTCATGGCGAAGTAGCGTCGTCAAATGTCAAATGGCGTGTTGTCGAATGTCAAATGTAGTTTACCCACCGACCTACTGACCAAATCGCACTCTGTTGGGCCAGTAGGTCAGCTAGCCAAGTACATCGGACATCGCACAACAGCCAACTGACATTTCACAACCGCAACCCGCTGTTGACACCTCCTTCCGAACGCATTAGGATGCCGGCAACTCCGCATGAGGACATCTCTACAGCAATGAGGCGCACGGCGCTTGTACTGTTTGTGGTCCTTTACTGCGCCGCGACTGCGGTTGCGGCAGGCCGCCGTTCTGCCGGGGCTGCCCATCGTTTTCTCGAGGCAGGCAGTTCGCAGACAGTTGCAATGGAGTCCTCGCACGCGCCTTGTGCGGGCCGGCTTCCGCAGTTCGGCCACGCAAAAAGCATCAAGGTCGCGGCCGCTGTCGAGGCGGCGCAGATTCTCGATTTTCCGGCGCCCGCGGTTCAACCGCTTCACGTCGTCGCATGGCCGGAATATTCCGGCCGCTTGTCAACGGACCGCATTTCCGCTCGATCGCCGCCCCGCCGGGCCTAGCAGCCCGTGGCCATTGTGGAGGTCTGTGGCGTGAGCCAATCGAAACACGAGTCTTGACCCCCTGCCGCCGAAGGCGGCAGGGGTCCTGCTCCTAGTCGTAGAGACGCTGTCGCCACGCCCAGACCGACTCCAGCAACACATCATTCGGGGGTGTCAAGGAGCGACCCATGCATACGCTTTTGACCGCGCAGCCCGCCAGGATCCGCGGGCGGCGCTTACAGCGGAGCGTTCTCATCGTCGCGTCGATCGCCGCTGTCTCGGTCATCACGTATCTTCCGGCTGTCGACAATTTCTTTATCTCGGATGACTTTTACCTGTTGCCGTTTGTCGAAGCGCTTGGCGAAGACCCGTTGCGCATTCTCGACGCGCCGTCCGAGTTGTTCCGCTTCGTCAGTTACATCTACTTTTGGATATGCCTCCAGGCGTTCGGCCTGAATCCGGAGCCGTACTATTGGTCCGGCATCGCGCTGCATGCCGCTGCGTCGCTGCTCGTATATCTTCTGGTTAGAGAAGCGACCGGCAGCCGGCTTGCCGCATGGTCGGCTGCGGTGTTCTTCGCGGCATATGAGCGGCATCACGAGGCCGTGATGTGGATCAGCGCGGTCAACGATGCGATTGTCGGGACTGCGTGCCTCGTGTTTCTCATTCTGTGGCGCCGCGCGCATTTCGCCGCTGCCCTCGTTGCGTTTGCAGTTGCGCTGTTCTCCAAAGAGTCTGCGACGGCGCTGGCGCCGCTGGCGGCGTTCAGCATGGCGCTTTCCGGATACAGCGCGCGCCAGGTCTTTCGTAAGACCTTGCCGCTCTTTGTAATGGTTGGCGCTCACGCGGCCTTATGGCTTTCGCTGGCGGACCGGAATTTTTTTGTGACCGGCGGGCACTATGCGCTCGGCTGGCATTTCTTTCCCGTCTATGTACGCACTTTGGTCCGGCTGGCGGCGCCCATCATTCCTTTTGCCGCCGCCCTACTGCTGCTTCGGCGACGAGGAGCGGAACTCGGCCGCAAGCTGGCGGTTCCGTGCCTGTTCTTCGGCGCCTTGATGACGCTGGCGATTGCGCCCTACACGTTCCTGACATACCTGGACCACATTCCCAGCAGGAACACATATTTTCCATCTGTTGGTCTGGCGGGAATTGTGGGCGTTCTGTTCGCGGGACTGTACGGTGAGCTGAATTCCGTCCGCGCAAAGCGAGCCTGGAGCGTTTTCCTCGCGGCCGTGCTCGCGGCAAACATCATGTACATCTGGATCCGCAAGGAGGACCAGTTCCGGGAACGGTCCGCGCCAACGCGCGAGCTGATTCACGTCTTGAACACGAGCGGACTTCAGCCCGTTGAAGGCAGGCCTGTCTGCGTCGCAGGTCTTCCGTTATATGAATTCCTCGGCATGGCGGCCGTCGATCAATTCACGGGATTCAAGGCGTCGGATGTTGTGTTCGTTCCCACATGCGAAGGAGGCGCATATTCCGCGGTTTTGCGATGGGATCCAGAGAAGCGGCAATACGTCTGGTGATCGCAATTCGCATTTCGCAATCTTCCCCCTACGTCTTCATGTACGCGAGGCGGGCTTCCAGCATCCGGGACAGGCGCGCGATGGGCAGGCCCATGGCAAAGTAAACGGCGGCGGTCAGTATGCCGATGCCGATGTAGTCGTAGTAGGTGGAGGCGAGTTGGCCGTAAACTTTAGTAAGTTCCACCATCGTGATGACGGATACTAGGGAAGAGTCTTTCAGAAGGGCGATGAAGTCATTCGTCACCGGAGGGATGACGAGCCTGACGGCCTGCGGAAGCACGATTTTCCGAATGGTCTGAAGCCGCGTCAACCCCAGCGCCAACGCCGCGTCGAGTTGACCTCGCGGAATGGCCTGAATGCCGGCGCGGTAGTTCTCCGCCTCGTACGCAGCGTAATTGACCCCTAGTCCGAACACGGCCGCCCAGAACGGCGACAATCGGATTCCAATCGAGGGAAGGCCGTAAAAAATGATGAAGAGCTGAATCAGAAGCGGCGTTCCCCGGATGACTTCAATAAAGACCGTTACAGGCCATGCCAGGAGCCGCGATCCGAATACGCGCCCGACAGCCAGCAGCAGCCCCACGGTGATGGCCAGAGCCATCGAGCTGGCCGAAATGCCTAGCGTCACGGCGGCGCCCCGCAGCAGGAGCGGCGCAAAGGATCCGTATTGGCTCAGGCGGTCCGTGAAGCTGCGCTGGGTCTGCATTGCCTCCAGGTAGTCGCGGTAGCGGCGGGCGTTCGAATTGGATACGGGCTGCTTGTCGCCAAGGTAGTCGGCGGTGGCGGAGTTGTACATGCCCCAGTCTTGATAGATGCGCTTCAGAGTTCCATCGGCCTTCATCGATTCCAGCGCGGCGTCGATTCGAGCGAGCAGTTCGCCATCCGTCTTGCGAACGCCCATGGCGATCGGAAACTTTACGGAAGTAAGTTCGATGTTCCGCATCTGAGGGCCGTAGGCGTAGTACAGCGCGATCGGCGTATCCATCACGACGGCGTCGAGCCTGCCGAGCGTCAGATCCATATAGGGATGGGCCTGATTATCGTAGCTGCGCACCGTAACGCCTCCGATCTCGTTCAAGCGCCGCTCGGCGAGACTGGCCTTCAGCGTTCCTACCGTGCGCCCGGGCAAGTCGTCCATCGTATGAATACGCGTCTCGTCGAGGCGCACGGTCAGGTTGAGGGTTGAGTAGTAATAGGGAGTAGAGAAGTGAATCTTCTCGAGCCGTTCTGGAGTGATCTCGAGGCCCGCAATTACAACGTCGTATTCGCCGCGTTCAAGTCCCGCGACAAGTCCGTCCCACTGATTCTGTACGAAGCGCGGCGTGCGTCCAAGACGCTTGCCGAGCGCTTCGGCGATATCGACCTCGAATCCGACGATGCGCGCCGGATCCCGCGGGTCCGGGAACTGATACGGCGCTCCTCCTTCGGCGTCTCCAGCCCACGACAGAACGGAGCTCTCCTGCGCGGCTGCTGGCGCGACGGCCGTGGTTGCGGCAATGACAAGCAGCAGGCAAACGATAGCGTTCATAGTCACCCGACTCTACAATAGGCTTATGTCGAATTTCATCGAATTCATCGACGTGCACAAGTCCTTCGACGGCGATTTCGCCGTGCTGGACGGCGTTTCGTTCGAAGTTCGGCGCGGCGAGACGTTCGCGATTCTCGGTCCCAGCGGGGTTGGAAAGACCGTCACGCTGACGCATGTCGTGGGTCTGATGAAGCCCGATTCCGGACGCATCATCGTCGATGGCGAAGACGTCACCCGGATGAAGGAGAGCGAGCTGGCGGCGGTCCGAAGGAAAGTTCAGCTCGTTTTCCAGTCGGGCGCGCTCTTCGATTCACTGACGGTTCGAGAGAACGTCGCGTTTCCCATCACCGATCTCGGCCTGAGCGATGAAGGAGTGGACTCTCGAGTTCAGGAAAAGCTGCGCCTGGTGGAGATCGAAGATCTGGCGGACCTCGAACCCGCCGAGTTGAGCACCGGAATGAAGCGCGCCGTCGCCATCGCGCGAGCGCTTGCCGCAGAACCTCAGGCCATTCTCTATGACGAGCCGACGACGATGGTCGACCCTCTCATGTCGCAGACCATCAACAAGCTGATCCGCAAAATGCAGACCCAACTGGGCATGACTCAGATCGTCGTCACTCACGACATCGCCAACTGCGCTGAAAAGGTGGCGGATCGCGTCGCTCTTCTGCACAAAGGCAAGTTCGTCTTCGTCGGTACGATGAGCGAGCTGTACGCGAGTGAACATCCCGTCGTCCGCGAGTTCGTTGAAGAAGACCGAATACGGTTTGAGATCGAGCGGGAATACGTTTGAACTTCGGATTTCGGATTGCGGATTTCGGATTTGAGGGCAAGCCAGACCATGCAAATCCGCAATCCGCAATCCGCAATCCGAATCGCCCCTACTTCTCCGCGGCCAGCAAGAGCGCGCCTTCCGCGCGAAAGTTCAACTGGGCTTCTCGCGTCGGGAACCAAAGGGTGGGGGTCCAGTCCTCGGGAAGGGGAGTCGAGTCGATGATCCTGCGATGTGTGACGCGGCGAAAGCCGGCTTTGGAGAGGAGAGCGGCATAGTCGTCGGCGCCCAGCAAATGCAGAGGAATGTCGATGTACTTGGCCCAGGCGTGGCTGTGGGCGTTTTCCTTGTAATAGTTGATCAGGAAGAAAGCCTTCCCGGACGGCGTCAGAATCCTTGAAACCTCAGCGAAAGCGCCTTCCAGATTCGGATAGTAGTAAACAGATTCCACGCTGAGAACGGCGTTGAAAAAGCCGCTTTGGCATGGAATGCGCGCAGCGTCGGCGACCAGAAAGAAAGCATTTGGAGGATTGCGGTAGGAATTGCGCGCCTGTTCGATCATGCGGTCCGACAGATCGATTCCGAGAACCAGACCGCGCGACGCCCTTTCGGCGAGCACTCGCACAGCCCATCCCACGCCGCATCCAAGATCGAGAAGATTGTCGTGGTAGCCCGGATTGAGGAGTTCAATCATCTGCCGCGTGATTTCCCAATGCCGCTTTTCCATGCCGCGGCCGCGGCCTTGCTCAGCCCACCGATTGAATTCCCGGCGGATCAACGCATCCAACATAGACTTTCAGCGATGATATTATCACCCTTCGAAATTTGAAGATTAAGGCGCCCGTGAAACCTGTTCTCATCTTCGATCTCGACGGCACGCTGGTCGATTCCAAAAAAGATCTTGCCGCTTCTGTGAATCATGTCCGCGGGAAATACGATCTGCCCGAATTGACGGAATCGGAAATCGCCGGATACATCGGCAACGGCGCCGCGACGCTGATACGCCGTGCGCTGGGGCCCACGTTCGCAGAGTCCGACGTGCAAGCCGCGCTGCAACTGTTCCTCGCCTACTACCGTGAGCACATGCTGGACCAGACAGTCTTGTACCCCGGCGTCCGCGAGACGCTCGATCGTCTGCGCGACTGCCGATTGGCGGTTCTCACAAACAAACCCGTGAATTTCAGCCGCTCGATGCTTGAAGGGCTCGGCGTTCGTCACTATTTCGCCGCGGTCTATGGGGGAAACAGCTTTGAGCAGAAGAAGCCGGATCCGGTCGGCGTTTTCAAGATTCTTTCCGAAACCAACGGCCGCCGTGAGGACGCGTGGATGATCGGCGATTCCGCTGTGGACGTTCACACCGGGCGTAACGCCGGCGTCACAACCTGCGGGGTCACGTACGGATACGCGACGGAAACGTTCAAAGAGGCGCCGCCGGATTACATGATTGACAGGTTTCCGGAGCTTGAGCGGCTGGTGCGGGATAACAGCGCGCGGTCATAGAAAGTGTGAACGAATGCCGATTAGTGGATTTTCTGACCCCCTGAATTTGGGGACAGAGACCAATTTCCTGCGCATGAAGCGGCATCCAAGGCCCGACAGCATTTGGCGCGCAGGAAATTGGTCTCTGTCCCCAAATTCGCGTCATAGCACGCCCGCATCGTGCACGATCTTCCCATCGACGATCGTCAGAACCGACCGTATCCGTTTGATCTCCGCATCCGGAACAGCAAAGTAATCCCTGTCCAGCACGACGAGGTCGGCGAGCTTCCCGGTCTCGATCGACCCGATCCTGTCTTCCATGCGCAGGAACCAGGCGTTTTCGCGCGTGAATAAGCGCAGGGCTTCGCGCCGCGTGATTTGTTGATCGCCGTTGACGCGGTCGCCGAAGGAATTCACGCCGGTCGTCGCGAAATAGATGTGGAGCCACGGATTCAGCGGGGCGATGTGAACGCCGTCCCCATGGATGCCCGCCTGAATGCCGTGGTCGACGATCGTCCGGAACGGCGCGCCCACGACCACTTTCGGATCCGTCGACGTGACCCATCGGAACGCCGCCATCTGAACCCCGCAGCCCAGCGCGCGCAGGCGATCCAGCAAGTCCCGGGTGACCTGCGGCACATGGTGCACCATCCATCGCAACTTAGAGATATCGAACTCACGCTGAACCGCTTCGTACGCCTCCACAACCTGCGTCAAGCCCGCAAGATTGTTGACGCTGTTTTCGTTGCGCCAGCCCGCCTGAGCCACAAGTCGCTGGGCTTCGCGCCACGCGGCGCCGCTGGCGAGCGGCGCGGCCCACTCGCCGATCGCGCCGGTCATCAGCATGTCGTCGCCGAAAAACGGAAACTGGTTGCGCAGCCGCTGCTTCAGTTCGGGCAATTCGGGGTCGCTCTGGTTATGCAGGAAATTCATCTGGAGCCGTATGATCGCCCGGCCTTCGCGATGCAGCGCCAGCCATGAGTCGTACATACGATACGGATCGAGATTCGATAGAACCTGGCTCGGATGCAGCGGGCCCGGCGTCGGGAACAGGACCTGGTCCAGATGCGCCGTCAGGCCGACGCCGGCCGAATATTTCATTGCGTCCAGCGTGCTTCTTTTCTTGTCCTCGAATGTTTGCAGTCGCCGGAGATGAAACAGCGCCGATGCGGATGGACCGCCTCCCGAAAAGCCCGCCGCTGCAATTGCGCCATTGTCGGCGACTTTGACCGGGGTAATGTCCGGATGCACTGGCGGAGCTGCATCGGCGGCGTCGAAGAACGCCTTGCCGAGACTGTTGGTCACGCACGGACCCGTGAATCGTTCATACAGCAGAACCGGACGATCCGGTACGGCTTCGTCCAACTCGCGACGCGTCGGATGACGGTGCTCCGCCCACTGATTCGGGTGCCATCCGCCCATCGATGTGATCCATTGCCCCTCCGGCGTCTCGCGCCTTCGCGCCGCGAGCGCTTCCTGGATTTCGCGGATCGACGTCGTGTTTTCGAGGATGGTGTGATAGCCGGGGCGATTGGCCAGGCTCACGCTGTGAATGTGCCCCTCGATGAGACCGGGCGTAACCGTCCGGCCCTTGAGATCGATGACGCGCGCGTCCGGCGCGGCGGGCGGCGGCGCGGCGCCCACGTACACGAAGCGCCGGTTGCGGATGGACACGGCGCTTGCAATGGCGTCGGATGCGTCCATGGTGTGGATCCGCCCATTGATCAGGGTCAGGGTCGTTGTGTCAGGAACGCGCGGCGCTCCTACCTGGATTCGGGCCGGACTGGCCAGAACTCGCGCGGGCCCGATGGATGCCGCCGCAGCCGCGATTGTCGTTGCACGCAGGAATTGCCGGCGTGTCGGATGTTTCTTTTCCGTCGTCATCGTGCACCTCAGGAAGAAGGACCCAGCCGCAGATTACGCCGATTGGGACGTACTTGAGATCTGCGTAATCCGCGGCGGAATTTACTACGAATTTCCCGCCATCCCGGAATAAGCTTCGCGTAAGATTTCACGAATACGATGCGCAGACAAGTGTTCCGTCGATTGTGTTTTTTGATGTGGTTCGGCCTCGCCGGCCTCGTGCTTGCTCAGGAAGGGCATCCGTTGACGGGAACCTGGACAGGGAGCTGGGGGCCGTCGGCGGCGCAGCGGAGTCATTTGACGTTTGTCATGAATTGGGACGGCGAAAACGTCACCGGGACGATCAACCCCGGCACGGACGACATTCCCATCCGCAATGTTTCAATCGACTTCGCCAAGTGGGTGGTCCGCATCGAGGCGGAGGCGAAGGACGCCGCCGGCAAGCCCGTCCGTATTCGCGCAGAAGGGCGGCTGGAGAACCTCGGCTCGTACCACCGCACCATTACGGGAACGTGGACGCAAGGCGCCTCCAAGGGCGATTTCAAACTCACGCGGGAGTAAAGAGGAGTAAGGAAGGAGATGCGAGCGAAGCGTCTTCATCGAATGCGGCTGGCGTCATGCCTTGGACTTCTGATGGCTGCGGCGCCTGCAGCGGCGCACCATTCGTTCTCCGCGACGTACGACGAAGCGAAACAAGTCAAGCTGCAGGGGATCGTCACGCGCGTGGACTGGACGAATCCGCATGCGTATCTCTTCATCAATGTTCGTGACGAGAAGGGCGCTGCGACGAACTGGGCTGTCGAATTCGGAAATCCTCTCGAACTGGAAGCGGAAGGCTGGAAGCCGGGCGCCGTTCGCGTCGGCGATCAGGTCGCGGTGGACGGTCTCCCCGCCAGAGATCAGAGCAAACGCGCGTTTGCCAGGTCGATTATCCTGAGCAGCAATGGCAAGCCCGTCTTCGCTCGATCCAACAAACCTGCGCCGCCCGCGGCGGCGGAACCGGCGCCGCGCTGGCCGGACGGCCGCGTACGGCTGGGCCCGCCGCCCGGCAAGAAAGGCTATTGGGGCGCGGCGAGCGTCAAGGCGTTGGTGGAAGACTCGGGCGCGCGCGTTGCCATGAATGACGACGGGCTTCTCGCCAATATCAAAGACGCCGTTCGCGTGGCGCCGTTCAAACCCTGGGCCAGGGCTCTCTACGAATACCGTCAACGCACGCTGCTGAAGGACGATCCGTTGACGCGCTGCCTGCCGCCCGGCGGGCCCCGCCAGTTTCACATGCCGAACGGTTTTCAGTTTGTCGAGCAGCCGGAGCTGGGAAGGATTCTCGTGCTGCTCGGCGGCGGCGGCCGCAACTGGCGCGTGATCTACACCGATGGACGGCCGCAAGGTCATCCCGCGGAGATGGTGCTGACCTACTACGGGCACTCCGTTGGAAGTTGGGACGGCGATACGCTGGTGGTGGATTCCGTGGGCTTCAATGAGAAGTTCTGGTTGACGAGCGGCGGGCTCCCTCATACCGAGGCGCTTCATCTGATCGAGCGATTCACGCGCGTCGATATGAACACGCTGAAGTACGAGGTGACCGTCGACGATCCCAGAACCTATACGCGTCCGTGGAAGGCAAGCTGGACGATTCAGTGGGTTCCGGATAAGGAAATCCAGGAGTATTTCTGCGAGGACAATGCAGAATCGACGTTTGTGAAGTGAAGGCTTTGACCCCCTGCCGCGGCGCTGATCTGCGCACACACTTGACACCGTCGGCGACGATGAAAAATGAGAACTGATTGATGATTAATGAGTAATGCAATTGGTAGATGAGCTGGAGCCCTTCGGTGAGAGGTCTCTCCAGACTTCAAGATCAGGCTCTGGTTCGAGCGGCTCCTTGCGATGTCTACGTGCAAGTTCTTATTTATCAAGCGCATCAATCATTACTCACTAATCAATTTTCAATTCTCATCCGCAACCGGCGGTGTCAAGTGTGTGTAAAGATCAGGCCGCGGCGGGAGGACCTGGAGTTTTGGACATTTGAAGCGATGTCTCACGCTTTAGCGCGAGATTATCCCTACAGGCGAACGAAATGAAGCAAATCATCAGAACCTCATCCATTCGATCAATGCTGCTGGTTCTCACTCTCTTCGCCATTCCCGCGGCGGGGCACCACTCCTTCGACGCCGAATACGACTCGAAAAAAGTGACGACGATCAGCGGGGTGGTGACCAAGCTGGACTGGACGAATCCGCATGCGTTCGTGACTATCGACGCGAAGGACGAAAACGGAGCGGTCCGGACGTTCAAGATTGAAATGGGGCCTCCCTACGCGCTCGTGCGCGGCGGTTGGAAACGCGACACCGTGAAGGTCGGGGACAAAGTGACGGTGGAAGGGGCCGCGCTCGCCAAGGATGGCAGCAACGCCGCAGGCTCGATGCAGTCGACGCAGATGGTTTTGTCCACCGGACAGAAGCTGGTGATGCGATGACGGGCGCCCTTATGCGCGCCGTCCGCGTGTTGGCGCTGGCCGCCGCGGCGGCGGCAGGCGCCTCGGCGCTTCTCGCCGCCCAAGCGCCGTCCGCGCAGTCCGACGACCTTACGGTTCCGCGCTGGCCCGACGGACGCGTGAATCTGGGATCGGCGCCAGGGAAGAAGGGATATTGGGAGGTGCGGCCTGGCCTCGGCGGCGCGCCCCGCGCCGCGGATGTGCCGTTTCAACCGTGGGCGCGGGCGTTATATGACTATCGCACGTCGAACACCCTGCATTCGCCGTTGGTCGGCTGCAAGCCGGCGGTAGGACCGGCGTTCTTCAATGCTCCGGGCTTCGAGATCGTCGACGCGCCGGATCTTCAAAGCATTTTCATTCTGAACATCGCCGGACCTCATTCATGGCGCGTCATTCACATGGATGGGCGGCCGCATCCGCCGCTGGAAGAGCTGCGGCCGACGTTCTTCGGCCACTCCATCGGCCGCTGGGAAAACGACACGCTGGTCATCGACACCGTCGGGTTCAACGAAAAGCAGTGGATTGTCGGCGCATATCCCACGACCTCACAGCTCCACCTCGTCGAACGACTGTCACGGCCGAATCTGAAGACGCTGATTTACGAGTACACGGTCGACGACCCGGGCGCGTACACGAAACCGTGGTCGGGCCGCTGGACCATCAACGAGAAGTCGGCGTCGTCGTGGGTTGCCGGCGGTGAAATGTTCGAATACATCTGCCAGGATTCAAGGGACTACAAGGGCGATTGAAGACGGCTAAAGTCCTCTCGCTGCGTAGTAACCGCGCCGGGCTTGGACGCGAAGGCTCCCGTCTCTTGGGACTATTTTGATTCGGCGGAATTTGCCATCGCGCTCTGTGTTGGTGGATTGGTAGCCGAGGCTGTACTGGCTGCGGAGCTCACGTCCAATCTGATCAAAAATTTCCTCAAAGTCGCGGTCGCTGTCGATGTAAAACACGCCGCCGCCGGTTTCTTCCGAGAGCTTCCGAAGCGTTCCGGGATCGCCGTCCCGGCGTGAGGTCGAGTTGTAGATGGAGTAGATGACCGTATCGGTTTGGTGCGCCGCAACGAGCGCTTCCGACAAACCTAGTTTGCTTGTGGTGTCGTCTCCATCCGAGAGGAGAATGATGGCTTTGCGGCCGGCTTCAAATCGGAGCTTCTCGCGTGCTGCAAGATAGACGGCGTCGTGGAGTGATGTGCCTGGCCCGATCTCCAGGTCGTCAATCGCATTTCCGAGACGCCTCGTGCTGTTCGTGAAGTCTTCCATCAGCGTCACAGTGCGGTCAAACCCGATCACAAGAGCCAGATCCTTGGGACGCAGAACGGAGCGAAGGAATGCTTTCGCAGTGCGCTTCTCCGCGCTAAAAACAGGCTGGACGCTGCTGCTGGTATCGATCAGCATCGCCAGGGTCAGCGGCAATTCGTTATCGGCGGCAAAATGAAGTATGTCCTGCTTCCGCCCGTCTTCCTCCACGGCGAAGTCCGCTTGTGTAAGTCCTGGAACCAATCTTCCGTGGCGATCCGTGACGGTGAACAGAACATTGACGAGATCAACGCTCACCTTGAGCGTCGTCTGCGGCCACGCGGCGGCTTGAAGAACGCCCAGCATGAGGATGAGCGTCGGCGTCGGAAGCCGTTTCATGCGCGCCATCATATCGCCCACGGTCCGTAATGAGAAAGTTTACTTTGCTGAAGCCGCTCGCGGCGCATAGTAGCCGCTTCGGGCGCGCACCTGGTAGTTCTTGTTCGCAACCTCGATGCGGATCCGCCGGAATGCGCCGTCTTTCTGAAGGTTGGAGGACCTGTAAGCGATCGTGTACTGGGAGCGCAACTCTTCGCTGATATGCAAAAAATCTCCGCTCAGTTCCTGCAGCCGCAATGGAAAGAAGGCCTTTCCTCCAGTCTCCTCGGCGAACTTTCTAAGTACCTTATCGCCGGTTTCCTGTTCTCGCGATTTCGAAGGTGACGTTGCATTGGTGCTGATTGTATAGATCGATACGTCATTCCGCTGCGCCGCCTCCAAGGTCTCGGTCATGGAGATGCGGCTGGAATTGTCGTCGCCATCGCTGATGAGAATAATCACCCGCCGTCCAGGTTGACCGGTGAGTTTCTTCGTCACCGCCAGGTAGACCGCATCGTAAAGAGCGGTCCCTCCGCCGGCGCGTATCTCCTGCACGGCTGCCGCGAGCGCCGCAGGGTCGTCCGTGTAGTCCTGGAGCAGGTCGACGCCGCTATCGAACCTGATGAGCAAACCACGATCGGCGCCTCGCCTCAGAGTCGTGTGAAAAAACTGGATCGCGGCTTCCTGTTCGAACCGCAACCTGTCGCGGACGCTTCCGCTGGCATCGATCAGCAGCGCGATCGTCAGCGGCAGACCGGTTTCGCTACTGAAGTTCGTGATGGTCTGCGGCTTGTTATCCTCGAAGACCCTGAACTGTTCCTGGTTCAGGTTTTTGATGAACTTGCCGTTTCGGTCGAACACCGTGAAAAGGACATTAACCAGCTCAACATCGACCGAGATCGTTCGATCGTCCTGCTGCGGAAACGCCGTCGATAGTACGGCCGCCGGTTCGAATGCGACCGCAAAGAGCATGGCGATTGCGACCGCAAGCATGCGCTTCATCGGGCGGCAGCGTGCAATTGCGGAGCCAAACTTCTGCATACTGCAGAATACTTTACGAAGGCGTTTGGTCGGAAATTACAGAGACGTCCATGCAAAATGCCCGATCAAGGCTGGAAGACTTCTGCATCCTGAAGCAAGGCGACTCCTCCGTCGATCATGGGAAGGATAGCGGGAAGAACGGCTCTGAGTTTTTTCTCTTCATCCACGGCTGCTATAACCACGGGCTTTTCGTCCGGAACGCCGAAGAGGCCCTTGTGATGCAGGTGTCCGCTGACGCCGTATCCCTCGATGCCGGTCCAGACTGTCGCTCCGGCGACTCCTTGTCTTCTGAGCGTTCTTACGATCTCTTCATGGAGCGGCTGGCCGCGCCATCGGTCGACATCCTCGACAATAATAAGCAGCATCTTTTGTATTTCACTGCGCATGGACCCTCCACGCTATCGACGAGCCGCGACGTAATACAAGCTGGGCAAGATCAGCAACGTGAGCAGCAACGTGGACAGCAAGCCTCCGACGATGACCGTTGCGAGGGGCCGTTGGATATCGGACCCGATTCCGGTTGCGACGGCCGCAGGAATCATGCCGAGCATCGCGACCAGAATCAGAAGAAACATTGGGCGCGCCTGAGCCTTCGCGCCGTCCACCACGGCTTGCTCCAGCGAAACGGTGAGCTCAACACGCCGCCGCCGGATTTCGGAAATGTAGAGAAGACCGGCCATCACCGCGACGCCAAAGAGCGTCACGAATCCGACGGCGGCCGAGACGCTGAAGTTGATGCCTCGCACATAGAGTGCGAGGACGCCGCCGGCAAGTGAAAAGGGAACGGTGAGCAGAACGAGGCCGGCGTCGCGGACGGAGCCAAACGCCGTGAACAGCAGTCCGAAGATGATGCCGATTGTCAGCGGAAGGATCACGCTGAGACGGCTTCTCGCTCGTTCCAGGTTTTCAAACTGGCCGCCCCACACTACCTGATATCCCTCAGGAAGCTTGATCTTCTCCGAGAATTTTCTCTGAGCCTCATTGACGAAGCCGCCTTGGTCGCGGCCGCGTATGTTCGTCCGGACTGTCATCGAGCGTTTGTTTTCGCGGCGGGCGATGATCGTTGCGCCGTTACGCACCTCGACGTCGGCGAGTTGGGAGAGTGGAATGCGTGTCCCGCTGGGCGCAGGCACGAGTAAGTTGCCGATGGCCGTGACGTCGGATCGGGCTTCTGGAATGTAGCGGGCCGTCACGTCGAAGCGACGCTCGCCTTCAAACACGGCGCCGATCGCGCGTCCTCCAATCGCAAGCTCGATAATGTCTTCGATGTCGCTCATGTTGACTCCGTATCGCGCCGCCTCCTGCCGCTTGATTCGAATGCGAAGCTGAGCCTGATCCGCTTCCTGCTCGATCGAACTGTCCGCCGATCCTCGGACCTGCCGTATCACCTCTAGCGTGCGTGTCGCGAGGCGGCGCAATTCAGCAAGATCGGGCCCGCTGATGATCACGGCGAGGTCGGCTGAAGAGCCTGTCGCAATCTCCGTGGAGGTATCGATAATCGGCTGCGTGAAATTAAAAGTGCTCCCGGGAATCTGGGAGCGCAGGCGGCTGGAGATTTCAGCAACGAGATCCGCCTTTCTCTTCCCAGGCGGCCACGTCTCGTATGGATGCATCTCGATGAGCAGTTCGTTTCGATTTGGCCCGAACGGGTCGGTCCCCGAATCGTTCCTTCCGGACTGCGACATCACCATCTTCACTTCCGGAGATTGCTGGATGATCGAGCGCATCGCGTCCGCCGTTTCGGCGGACTTCGCGAGCGATATCCCGGGCGCGAGATTCGCCCGAATCCAGATGACGCCTTCATCTAACTGCGGCAGGAATTCCGTCCCGATGAACCCTGCGACAAAAACCGTGGCGGCCACAACGGCAAGGCCAGACGCAACGACGCGCTTAGCGCGCCGGATGGTCCAATCGATCAAGCGCCCATATCGATCAAAGAGCCAGGTCAGGACGGGGTTCTCCCAATGTCGTGCGCCGCGGCGGAACAAATAAGTCGCCAGCGCAGGAACGAGCGTCAGTGTGAGCAGGAGCGATCCGATAAGTGCGTAGCAGACCGTGAACGCCATTGGAGTGAACAGCCGGCGCTCCACGCGCTCCAGCATGAACAAAGGGATGTATGCGGAGATGATGATCACCAACGCGAAGAAGATCGGGCGTTCGACTTCCAGTGCGGCATAGCGAATCGTTTCGAAGACGCTATTCGAGTCTCGGTCGCCTCGCTCGTCGAGCCGCCGGATGATGTGCTCGACCATCACAATGGCGCCGTCGACGATGATGCCGAAATCCAGCGCCCCAAGGCTCAACAGATTCGCCGGTATTCCCTGAAAGTACATGCAGGCGAACGCAAACAGCAGGGACAGCGGAATTGTCATCACCGTCAACAGGGCGGCTTTGACGCTGCCGAACGTCAAGAGCAAGACCCCGAAGACAATCACAAGCGCCTCGGTCAGCGTACGTCCGACGGTGCGGAGGGTATTGTTCACCAGCTCCGTGCGATCGTGGATCGGAACGATTTGGACGCCGGCGGGCAGTTGTCCTGCATTCAGTTCTTCAACCGCTTCTTTGATCCGAGAAAGAACCTGGCTGGGGTTCTCCCATCGCCGCATTAACGTGATGCCTTCGACTCCGCGCGAGGTCTCATTGACTCCAAAGATCCCTGTTTGCGGGGCCGGTCCGATGGTCACGCGTCCAATGTCGCGGACAAAAACGGGCACGCCGTCCGCCGACTTCACAACCGTGTTTTCGATGTCTTCGACCGCCTGAATCAGGCCGACGCCGCGAACGACCATGGACTGCTGCCGGTTATCCAGCAGGGCGCCCCCGGCATTCCGGTTGTTCGCGTTGATCGCCTCGGCAATTTGAGCAATGGATAGCTTGTATTTGTCGAGTTTGTAAGGATCGATCTCGATCTGAAATTGTTTGACGAGACCGCCGAAAGACACGACCTCCGCGACGCCGGCGACCTGCGAGAGCCTGGGGACGACCACCCAATCCTGAATCTCGCGGAGTTGCATCGCATTGTAGCCATCGCCCGCCAGACGATACCGATAGAATTCGCTGATGCCGGAGGACAGTGGTCCAAGCCCGGGCTCCACTCCTTCCGGCAGTTCCGCGTCACGCAACTTTTCGAGCACTACTTGTCGAGCGAAATAGTCATCCGTCGGATCGTCAAACGTGAGTTCAACGACGGAAAGACCGAAGATGGTGCGGGAGCGCCGTGCAATAACGTTCGGCGCATTGTTGAGCGCGCGTTCGATCGGAATCGTGACCTGTTGCTCCACTTCTTCCGCAGCGTGTCCAGGGAAAACCGTGATGACGACGACTCCGGTGTCGGATATGTCGGGATAGGCCTCGATCTTCAATTGTTGGAAAGACCAGAGGCCAAGCGAAATCAAGCCTGCGGCCAGTAGGATTGTGATAAATCGCTGGGTCAATGCGAAGTGGAGAAGTCTGGCGATCATGATTCGAAGGGGTCAGGGCGCGACAGTTTTGAGCAACATTGCGCCATCGACAACGATCCGGTCGCCTGCCCGGATGCCGGAGGCAACCGCAATCCGATCCGGACCATGCCAGCCAAGGGTGACAGGGACTTCCTGGAATCGGCCCTCCGCACGCTCCACATAGATGATGCTTCGCCCTTCCTGCTGAAGCACAGCGCCTTTCGGCGCCACCGGGAGCAACTGCTCGCCTTGCCTGCTGCGAATCTGAGCAAACATCTCCGGACGCAGGTTGCCCTGTGGATTGCTCAACTCGGCGCGAACTTTGATTGTCCGGGTCTCGGCATCGACCACGTCCCCAATCGCGGCAACCCGACCGGTAAACGTTTGATCTGGAAAGGCGGGCATTGTGATCGAAACCGGCTCGCGGACGCGAATGAAGCGTATCGCGTTCTCTGGAACATCGGCGGCGACCCAAACGGTCGAAAGGTCCGCGAGGGTCATTACGGGCTCCGCCGTATCGCTTCGGTATTCTCCAGCGGCCACGCTGATTTGTATGACCTTGCCCGAAACGGTCGCTGGGACCACGACCGTCTGATCCATCTTTCCTGTGTGGATGCCAAGAAGCCGCAGGCGCTGCGTGATCTCGTCTCGTGCGGCTTCGGCCTGCTCCAAGGCCGCCCGGGCGCGCGCAGCCTCGCTTTCGGCGGCGAGGACTTCCTTTTGGGCGATCGCTTGATGGTCAAACAAGTCGCGCGCGCGTTGGAGATCCGCTTCGGCTTTGGCAAGCGCAGTCCTTGCCTGCGAGAGATCTGCTTCGGCCTGGCGGTGTGCGGCCTGCAAGGCCGGCACTTCCGAGCTTTCGATCACAATAATGGGCTGGCCCTGCTGCACCGAATCGCCCAGTCCGACCAAAACGTTTCGGATGCGTCCCGCGACCGGCAGGGCGATACGCGACACGCGATTGGGATTCGCTTCGATGCGGCCCGGCGCCACAACCTCGCCGATGGGAACCCGTTCAGCCTGTACAGCACGGACCTGGATGTGACTCAACTGGGGAGAATTTGGTTCGAATTGAACGGTGTCCCCGATTCGCTTTGCTCCTGCGAGGGCAGGCGCTGCGTTCGACGAAGCTTTTCCGGTGTTGGCGCCGCTGCACGCGACGGCCGATAACGTAAGAGAAGCTGCCGTCAGCAGCAGGCCGGCTTTCAAGGCTGCACCTTTCCCGTGATCGCTTCACCCGTGGCCGCTTCGATCGAATACAGGCTTCTCGCATAGGCCGCACGGGCCTCATAGTACGTTTCCATCGTTTCGTTGAAAGCGCGCTGCGCGTCGAGGAATTCCAAAAGGCTGGCTTCGCCGCGGCGGTAGGAGTATTCAGTTATTCCTCGAACCTCCCGGGCCTGCTTCAAGAGGTCGCCTTCGACCGTTTCCAGCAACTCCCGTGCAGTGACGTGCTGCTCATAGGCGCTCCGGACTTCGCTTTGGATCTCAGTTTCCAGGGCACGGATTTCAGCGTCGATTTGCTGTTGTTCGCGTTGTGCTCGGGCGACGTCTCCTTGATTGCGGTTGAACACAGGCAGCGGCATGCTGAAAAAGAATCCCAGTGAATTGCCCTTGCCCGCGTTGCCTTGTTGCCGGCGATATTCGACTCCGACCGTGTAATCCACTTTGCCTGTCGCGAGCTGCAAGCGCAGATCGTAGATAGAGCGGGCCTGCTCGTTCCTTAAGCCGCGAATACTCGGGTGCAGGTCCAGCGCGCGCTGCTCCAGCTCCTCAATGCTCGGCCCCAACTGTTCCCGGCGAAAGTCTCCGATAACATCGACGGACGGCGCCCCAGGGCTGCGCCCCAACAAGAGTTGGAGTCGATTTCGCGCCAATCGCAGCTCGGATTGACGTTCCAGGACTTGATTCCGAAACTGAAGCGCCGCGAGGCGGGTTCGAAGCAATTCGCCTTCGGAGAGGTCGCCCGCTCGAACGCGCAGAACATTCAGATTGACCACGGAATTGATCGATTCGAGATTTTCTTCGGCAAGAGCGAGAATCGACTTTGCCGCGAGCACATCCAGGGCGGCGTGCTCGACGTCTATGATGAGTTTTCGCGTAGCGTCCAGTACCTGAAGTTCCGCAATGGATTTGGCATGTTCGGCCACGGCAATCCGATGCTTCCGCTTACCGCCGCGCTCGATGACGAAGTCCGTCCGAACAAAATACTCGGGAGGACCGGCGTTGTTCACGTCGTCGAAACCGGTTCCCAAAAGGTCGCCGTGATCGGCGCCGAGGCTGAGTACCGGATTCGGTCGCAGCCGCGCGGTGATCAGTTCTGCTTCGGCGACGCTGACCTTATATCGCTCCGCTACGAGGTGCAGATTATTGCGAAGAGCTTCTTCAACCGCTTGATGGATCGTCAGGCCTTGTGACGCGTTGGATTGAGCATCTGCTGTGGTCCATATGCAAACGACCAAACCGACGACACACGAGACGCGCATGCCTCTTAGCCTCAACCGGTGGATTCAGCGTGACCCAAACTGTAAGGGCGGTCTGTGACCGCCCTTCAGCAGGCAATTGCTCTACCGAGTCCGCTCGAAGGCTAGTGTGGCTTTTATATTCAACGGGGCTTTTGAGAAGAATATGGCAGCGGTTCAAGAAAGCGCGAACGTTCGACGGTTGCGCCCTGCATTTTGCTAGGAATGCTCGCATCCAGTCAGGCGTTTCGCTATGACGACGCGTTCCGCTCGGGCATTCCGGGTTCAGCCGGAATTTCAAACGCGATGGTTGTGCCCGACTGATTCTTGCCGACCGTGCACGTGATCCTCCCGCCATGGGCTTCGATGATCTGCCGGCACAAGTACAATCCGAATCCGGCGCCCTGGACCGCGACGATTGACTTTGGCTTCTGATGCTCCACGCGAAAGAACTTATCGAAGATTCGGTCGCGGTATTCTTCAGGCACTCCCGAACCGGTGTCGGACACGGCAATTTGCAGCCGTTCCTGGCCGTTCAAGCCTGCATTTTGCCGGGACAACCGGACCAGCACTCGGCCTCCAGCGGGCGTATATTTCAACGCATTACTGAGAAGATTCGATAGGACGATTCCGAGCCGCGGGCTGTCCGCCGCCACAACGGCCTCACGACACTCCGAAACGGTTTCAAGGTCAACGCCGGCGGCCGCAAAACGGGGCCGGAAGCTGCTGATCAGCGGTCCCAGGATCCCGTTCAGATCCACCCGATCCTTCATCAAGCGGAGCTGGCCGGCTTCAACGCGGCTGAGGTCCAGCAATTCATCGATGGTCCGGCTGAGATCCTCACAGCTAGCGATGGCGGCATCGAGAACGGCTCGCTGCCGTTCTTCCAACGCGTCGGAGCCTTCCCGCAACATCAACATGTTCATTCGAAGCGAGGTCAGGGGCGTCCGCAGCTCGTGCGAAACCAGTGCAATCAGCTCGGTCCGCATCTCGTCGAGCCGGATGAAATCCGTGACGTCGTCAAGCACCAGAACCGCGCCGAACCGATCTCCCGCAAACCGAGGAATCGGCACTGCGGTCGGCAACAACTTGAGCGTGCGCCCGGCCATGGTCACAGGCAGACTGTGCGTATAGTCGGTCCGATTCACAAGCGGACGTTTCCCTTCCAGGGCGTCGCGCACCAACCTCAAGTGTGCGGCTAAAAGCGGAAGTTCCTCCATGGTGCGCGGGTTCTTCCGGCCGGCTGCTTCAAGCACTGCGCTGGCCGCCGCGTTCAGGGCTGTGATCTCTCCGGACGCATTAACCACAATGACGGCGTTGGGCAGCGCGGCCAGCGTGGATTCGAGCGTTTCCTTTGCACGCAGGGTTTCACCGAGGTTGGAGCGACGGAACTCGGCCAAGGCGTCCGCCATTTTGTTGAACCCCTCCGCGAGGCGGCCCAGCTCGTCGGCCCGATGGACTGGAACCTTCTTCTCAAATTCGCCGCGCCTCAAAGCATCGACAGAGTCCGTGAGGGCCGATATCGGACGTACAACGCTTCTTGCCAATTGCAGCGCCGTTACGGTGGAAACGACCACGGCTGCCAGGGAAACCAGCATCACGACGCCCAGAGCTTGCCTTGCCTGATCGCCGGCTTGAACGCCGACGGCTTGCATCGACCGAAACGTGAGTTCCCTCAATTGGCCGGCATCGGACACGGCGCGGCGAAGAATCGGATTCACGGTTTCGTGATATGTGGCCAGCTTGTTGACAGCCGATGCCTTGAACAATATGTCGCCGACAGCCCGATATTCGTCGGCGTTCCGCCGAAGGGATTCCGCCGCGCTGCGCTCTGCCTCTGAGCTAATTAGCTGTAGAAGACGTTCATAGGAGCGGTCGAAGATGGCGCGATGTGACGCCAAATCGCCCTGCGCGCGGTGCAAGTCGCCCGACAGCGCCAGGAGCAGCGCGTCATCCTCACGTTCAAGCGCCTGCGAAAGGATCGCGGTGACGTCGATTTTTTCCTGCGATTGCTGCAGCGCCTCGCTCACCTCGCGGCTCATTCGAGCGAACGTGTACGCGCTCCAGATGCCTGAAGCGATAGTTGTGGCCACGAACAGGAGGCCGGCCAGCACAAAACGCGTTCTTAGTCGAGCCGCTCTCCTCATTGCTGAAGACTCAAGCCAGGCCGAAGCGCTTCCGTTTTCGATGCAGCGTCGTCGCGTCAATCCCAAGAATTCGAGCTGCGCTCTCTAACGATGAAGCGCGGGCCAGAACGCGGGCAATGTGTTCGCGCTCGAGATCCTCGAGCGAGACGTCGGCGCCCAACAAGGCGGACGTCTCTTCCTGCCCGCGGCCGGATTGCGCTCCCCGTATACCGAGATCTTCGGCCTCCAATATTGCAGATGGGGCGAGGATGACGGCCCGCTCCACCGCGTTGCGCAACTCCCGTAGATTTCCCGGCCAACAGTAGTTCAATAGGGCTGTTTGACATCGTTCTGTGAACGAGAGAATCTGCCGGCTCTGCTGTCGCGAGAAAAACCACAAGTAATGCTGAGCCAGCGGCAGGATGTCCTCTTTTCGATCCCGCAGCGGAGGAACAATCAAAGTGATCACATTCAAGCGGAAGAACAGATCTTCCCGAAACTGGCCCGCCTTCACCAGGTCTTCTAAGGGGCGGTTCGACGCGGCGACGATGCGGACGTCGGCTTTGCGCTCCCTGGCCTCGCCGAGACGTTCGTACGTCCGGTCGTTCATGAAACGAAGCAGGCGCGCCTGGGCGTCCGGAGTCAGATCGGCAATTTCATCAAGGAACAGCGTTCCGCCGGTTGCTTCTTCTACTTTGCCGACGGAATCGGCGACAGCGCCCGTGAATGCTCCGCGGCGGTGACCGAAGAGAGTGCTTGTCATCAAATCGCCGGAGAGCATCGGGCAGTGCACAGTAACGAAGGGCGCCTGTGAACGTTTGCTCTGTTTTCGAATCCAGTAGGCGAGAACGTTCTTGCCGGTTCCGCTTTCTCCCCGCAGCATGACGACGCTGTCGGAGGCGGCGGCGCGCCGGACCCTTTCGAGGAATGCGCCGTAGGCTTGATTCCGCGTGTCAAAGAAACTGTCGGCTTCCGTCGCGTCGATGCGATCTTGGAGTTCAGCGACCTGACGCCGCAGCACGGCGGCCGCTACAACCCTCTCCGCCGCATAGCGCACTTGTTGCGGCGTAAACGGCTTCGGAAGGTAATCCACCGCGCCAAGCTTGATCGCTTCCACTGCCGTTTCAAACGACGCAAACGCCGTGATCACGATCACGCCTGTTTGCGGCTGGCGCCGAAGGATCTCGGGCAAGACATCCAACCCGGATTCGGACCCAAGCCAAAGATCGAGAAACACCAGGTCGAACCGTCCTCGCTCCATGAGTTCCACGGCGGCCGAGGCGCTGCCGACGCCGACAACACGCGCGCCGTCGGCTTCCAGGCAGACGCGCACGGATTGCCGGATGCCGGGATCATCGTCAACGATCAGTGCGGACCACTCGGTGCGCATGGGATGTGCTGAACGCCGGCTTAGCTTAAATCAAGACCGGACCGGCTTGCTGAACTTTGCGGGAACAGGCGACGCAGCATCTGCTCGCGGATTGCAGCGGCAATATCCAAAGCGTCGGTCACGGGGCGCCGGTCATCGGTGGAAAGTTGTCGCTGCATGTCGTCCAGCCGCCGTATCTGCCCACGAAGCGAAATCTCCAGATCCCGATAGCCTGCGGGCCGCCGCTCCGCATCGAGGTCGGACTCGAGCATCGTGTCTCTAGCGGATCGGATGGCGGCCGTGTACTGGTCCAATAATGACTTGACCGCCCCGACGTCTCCGTCCGTCGCAGCGCCGGCGGCAAAGTCCAGCAGGATCTCGGAAATCGTGATGTAGCTCCGGGTCTTTTCTACGGGATTATCGAGATCCGGCAGCCGTCCTCTTTCCGTGGCCAACAACTCCGACTTTTGCTTGTCGGTCATCTTGTTGAGTTTCACAGAGCATGCTGAGCCGAACACAAGCAAACTCAGGGCAATTGCGAACAATCTCTTTTTCATAGACCCGCCGTGGGCCGTGCAACTGACGTTCCAAGCCCGGTCAACGAGGCGGGCTTTCCGCCGCCGGTTCCGTCACGCTAAGATCTTCGAATGAAGATTGAAGCCCTGCTTTTCGACCTCGGCAAAGTCATCATCAATTTCAACTTTGACCTTGTGATGGAGCGTTTCGCGGAACGCTCCTCTCTTTCGACCGCTGAACTCCGGAACGTTATTTGGGACGGCGACTGGATTCGCCGCTACGAGACCGGCGAGATTTCCAGCCGCGAGTACCACGCGTATCTTTGCAAAGCCGCCGGCCTGCAGATGGACCTGGACGAATTTCATGCGTCATGGTCTGCGATGTTCCTGCCGGATCTGATCATTCCTGAAGAACTGCTGGCAATCCTGAAGGAACGGTATCCGTTGATCCTTGTTTCCAATACGAATGAGTCGCATGCGGCCTACATCGCAGCGAACTATGGGGTGTTTCGACACTTTGACCATAAGATCTTCTCCCATGAGGTCGGCGCGATGAAGCCCGACCGCCGGATGTACGAGGCGGCGATCGCGGCGGCGGGTAAGCCGCCGGAAGCGCTGTTTTTTACCGACGATCGCGAAGAGAACGTGGACGCGGCGCGCCGGTTCGGAATCCGGGCCCACCGGTTCACGGCCCTGCCGGCCTTGCTGGACGCGTTCCAGCAGCATGGCGTTGAGATTGGAGAGTTTTTGGCCGCCGATTACGCAGACAGGAAGGCGCGGTGATACCGGCGTAATCTGCGGCAGCCCGAACTCGTACCGATAGGTAGGCATGCCGCGTAAGATTCTCGTCGTTTCCGACAGCACAGGCGCAACAGCCGAGCACGTACTGCAGGCCGCGCTGGCGCAGTTCGAAGCGACCGATGTGTCGATTGAGCGGCGGCCGCAGACCAGAACTCCCGAACGAGTCCGAGAGATCGTCGTCGAAGCGCGGGATGCCGGCGCCATGCTGGTGCATACGTTGGCATCCAGGGAGTTGCGCCGGGAACTGCACTTGAGCGCCACCGAGCATCGGGTGCGCTCGGTCGACCTGCTGGGAACGCTGCTCTCCAGCTTGAGCGCGTTCCTCGGCATCCCTGCCGGCGGCGTTCCCGGGGGACTCCACCCATTCGATGAAGGCGACGGCCGAAGAATGGATGCGCTGACCTTCGCCGTGAAACACGACGACGGCCTCGGGATTGATGAAATCGCCCGGGCCAATATTGTCCTGGTCGGCGTTTCGCGCACCTCGAAGACGCCTCTTTCCATTTATCTAGCGGTCCGCGGCTACCTCGTTGCCAACGTTCCGATCGTTTACGGCGTCGATCCTCCTGAAGCGCTCTTCCGGATCGAACAGCGCAAGATCGTCGGCCTCCGCATGGACCCGGGACGGATGAAGCAGGTCCGTGAGCAGCGGCTCGGAGCGTTCCCGGAGGACGCTCGCCGTTCGTACATCGATCCGGAACGGATTCAAGATGAAGTCCGCTATGCCGATGAAATTTTCAAGCGTGCGTCGTGGCCTGTCGTCGACATGACGTTCAAGTCTCTTGAAGAGGCTGCGGCGGAAGTTGTAAGCCTGGCGACGGATCTTCCCTATATCCGACCCGATCTTTCTCGGGTAGAATGAGGACGCTCGACGAAAACAGCCAAACATGATGATGAAGAAGACGTTTCCGGTGCTGGTCGTTATTGTTTTTGTCTTCTCGGGTGCTTCGGCGGAACCGCCGAAGGAGGATGAGCCGGACTTTTACTTCACCCGCCTCGTCTATACCGAAAACGGTCTCAGGCGGTCTAGAGAGACGATGGAACCACCCCTATTTCAGTTCATCTGCCCCGAATTCGGCGGGGGCAACTTCTTTCCGCGGCAGGGCTGGGGATGGGCGACCGACTACCCCGGCGCGGATTGCAAGTTCATGGGTGGGGTTCAACGGCTGACCGGCATTCGCGTTCATCCTCATCCGAACGTCATCACGATCATGGATGACGAGCTCTTCAAATTCCCATATGTCTATGCCGTTGAGGTGGGGGGCATGTATCTCAGCGACGAAGAGGCGGCGCGGCTTCGGGAATATCTCCTGCGAGGCGGCTTCCTGCACGTGGACGATTTCTGGGGCTATCGGCCGGAAGCTCAGAACTTTGAAGAACAGATTCGAAAGGTTTTCCCCGATAGGCCGCTGGAGCTTCTGCCGTTGAACCATGAGATCTTCCACACGGTCTTTGATATCGACGAGGTCATTCAGATTCCGAACATGGGGAACGGCTGCAGCGGCGGACCGACTTGGGAACGCGCCGACATGACGGCGCCGGGCATTTACGGCATTTCAGACGATCGGGGCCGGGTCATGGTCGTTGTGACGCATAACTCGGATCTCGGAGACGCCTGGGAATACATGGATCTGCCGTGCTATCCAGCGAAATATTCCGGCCAGGCCTACCGACTGGGCATCAACTTCATGATCTACGCGATGACCCATTAACGCATTCAATCGAGTCGTCCAATGAGCACTTTCGAGTTTTTCTTCAAGTACCCGCCGATCATCTACCAGAAAGGGAAGCTGGCCTTCCAGCTTCTGAACTCGCGATGGTGGTTCCTGCTGGCCGTCCTCGCCGCCATCGGCGCCGCCGTGTACTTTTACCGGAACATCCCAGCCGAGAAGCGCTCGCCCGGCATGATCGCGCTTCGGGCGCTGACTTTCATTATTCTCGCTTTCATCGCCCTTCAACCCGTCCTCAACGTCTCCACCGTGCTGCCGCAGGACAGCTATCTTGCTGTCGTGATTGATAACTCGGAGAGCATGAAGATACGCGACGATGGGAAGACCTCGCGCGGGGAGCAGCTTCTTGCCCAAATGGAATCGACCGGCTTCCTGAAACGGCTGGGGGAAAAGTTCAAGACCCGGCTCTACATGTTTGACCGCGACGCGCAGCGCATCGAAGACATGGGCCGGCTGACCTTCGACGGCAAGCGGACGCGCCTGGAATCGGCGACCGATCTTCTGCAGCAGGAACTTGGGACAGTGCCATTGTCGGGCGTGGTCCTCATTACCGACGGCGTCGACAACGCTTCCCAACAGTTGGCCGATTCGATCGCGCGCCTGGAAACGCGCCGTATCCCGTTTTACACGGTCGGAGTCGGTTCGGATGAGATCACGCGGGACGCCGAAGTTGTGAAAGTCGTCAGTCCGCGGGAAATGCTGAAGGAATCCACGGCGGTTGTGGACGTTCAGTTCCGCAGCTACGGCTTCTCCGGGCGCAAGGCTGTTCTCTCCATTGAGGAAAACGGCAAACGCGTGAAGGCCGAAGAGGTGACGTTGCCGGCGGACGGAGAAATCGGAGAAAAGACCATCGACCTGCCGGTCAAGAACGAGGGCTCGCGGCTGTTCTCGTTCTCAATCGAGGTTCCGGATGATCGCATTCCGGAAAACAACGCGCTCGGTTCGCTGATCACCGTCCGGGACGATCATCCGAAGATTCTGCATGTCGACGGCGAGCCGCGCTGGGACTACAAGTTTTTACGGCGCGCCGCGTCCGACGATCCGAACATCCGCCTGGTGTCGTTCCTTCGCACGTCGCAGAACAAGTTCTATCGTCAGGGCCTCGAGGACGAAAAGACCTTGCAGGAAGGGTTCCCCAAGACGAAAGAAGAATTGTACGAGTATAAAGCGCTGATTCTCGGCAGCATCGAATCGACGTTCTTCAGCCAGGATCAGCTCAACATGATCGTCGACTTCGTCAGCAACCGCGGCGGCGGATTCCTGATGACCGGAGGACGAAATTCATTCGCCGCCGGCCGATACCAAAACACTCCCATCGCCGAAATGCTTCCCGTACAGCTCGGCGCCGACCGCTCGGCGCCGATCCTGGACACGGTTCGGCTTCTCGTGAGCGACTACGGGAAGACGCACAACCTCATGCGCCTGTCGGCCGACGCCAGCGCCAACGTCAAACAATGGTCCGATCTGCCGCCCCTTCAGGACTTCAACAAAACGCTCGAAGCGAAGGTCGGCGGCATCGTGCTGGCCACAGGACACGCGGAGAATAACCAAGGCGCGCCTACGTTGATGGCGTACCAGCGCTACGGACGCGGCCGCGTGATGGTCTTCGCCAGCGGTACGAGCTGGCGCTGGCAAATGCTCATGGACTCCAAGGACATGAGCTACGAAGTGTTCTGGAAGCAGGTGTTGCGCTGGCTCGTCAGCTCGTCGCCGGACCAGGTGACCGTGAGCTCCGATAAAGACACGTACTTGCCGGGGGAGATGGTTCGGATTGACGCCGAAGTGGCAGACAAGACCTTCACGCGGATGAACAACGCACAAGTCGTCGCAAGGATCACCGATCCCAGCGGCGCCACGGAAATCGTTCCCCTCGACTGGACCGGCAGCCAGGACGGCGTCTATCGTACCGAACGAAACGCCGGCGGCGAGGGCGTTTACCAGATTGAAGTCGAAGCCAGTCAGGGCGGCCAGGTCCTGGGCAGCTATCGGTCGGCGTTTCAGGTTCAGGACCGGCCTGTCGAGTTCTATAACGCAGCCCTGGATGTCGGCGCCCTGCAGTCGATCGCTCAGGAGACCGGCGGCAAATACTATGCGCTGTCCGACCTCGGTGATATCCCAGACGAGGCCGTTTATGTCGAGGGCGAATCCTCGATTGTCGAGCAGAAAGAGCTGTGGGACGTGCCGGCGCTGTTCATGATGCTGTGCGTTGCGCTGGCAAGCGAATGGTTCTGGAGAAAGAAGAAGGGGCTCGCATGAGATTTCGGATTTCGGATTTCGGATTTCGGATTTGCTTGACGCTTTTTCTGTTCCCCGCGATAGCTTCAGCGGATTCGAGTGCGCTCATTCTAAGTGGGCTTCCGGGGAGTCCGGCGCATGCGGAGAAGTTTGCGAAGTGGACGGAGAGTACGCGGAAGATTCTTGTGGAGGAGCTTGGGTTCTCGCCGGATCGCGTTCTCGTCCTTGCGGATAAGAAGACAACGAAGGCGGATATCGAAGGCGCGTTCAAGCAGTTGAGCAAACAGCTCAAGCCGGACGACGCGTTTTTCCTGTTCTTGATCGGGCACGGAAGCTACGACGCCGACGCGGGGTACAAATTCCAGATCAGCGGCCCGGACCTGACCGGCGCCGATTATTCGAAGCTCTTGCTGAGCCTCGATACCGAACGCATCGTCATCGTCAACAGTACGCCCGCCAGCGAAGGCTCGTTCGAGGCCCTGGGCGGAAAAGGCCGTGTCGTGATTGCGGCGGCGCGGGCGCGTGAGGCCAACGACACCGTTTTCTACGAACACTTCCTCAAGGGACTCGAAAAGGCGGCCGGCGACGAAGACAAAGATAAGAAGGTTTCCGTATGGGAGGCCTTCAAATACGCCTCCGCCAGCGTAGAACGCTTCTACAAGGATCAACCCAACCGGCTCGCGACCGAACACCCGTCTCTCTCCGACGGCGGCGCTAAGGGCGTGACCGCTGGAGTCGCGGAGCCTCCGGTCATCGCGCGCACCATCTCCTTTCATGTGGATCGCCCCGTTACCGTCGCCGACGCCCGCCTCCAGACTCTTTTGAACGAAAAGGCTGCGCTCGATAAGAAAATCGAAACGCTCCGAATCAACCGCGCCTCCATGGCCGCCGCCGATTACGAGAAGCAACTGGAAGAGCTGGTCGTGCAGCTTGCGCTCAAGAACCAAGAGATTCGCGAGCGGGAGAAACAAATTCAAGGGCAGGGGAAGCAATGAAAAGAGATTGCGGATTGCGGATTGCGGATTGCGGATTTGGGGGAAGGGCGGTGTCTGGGCGTCCGTCGAAAAATCCGAAATCCGCAATCCGAAATCCGAAATTCCTTCTCGCCCTCCTCCCTCTCCTTCTGCTCAGTTGCGGGGCGTTCTGGCAATCCGATACGGATCGGGCTGTCGAGCTGGCGCGGACGGGGCAGTATGCGGAGGCGGCGGCGATTCTCGAGAAGGCTGTGGCAGGAGGCGCCGCCCAGGCGCAGGTGGTCGAGGCGCTGTACTACTCCTGGATCCGCCAGGGTGAATATGCCAAGGCGCGGGAGCGGTTTGAAGCGTGGGCCTCAGCGAATGGCGCTCCGGCCGTGCGGCTGGCCGCGGGACGCATCAATCGGCTTGCGGGAAACCATGCGCGCGCCCTGACGCACCTGGACGCCATTCAGAATCATGCAGAGGTCGGCGTTGCGGCAAGGTTCGAGAAAGCGCAGGTTCTGGACGAGACCGGCAGGCGGGAAGAAGCGGAAGCGATCTACAGACGCCTGAATCAAGACTACCTGGACCGCCGCATCCGGCGTGCATCCGATCTGGTTCATGTCGCAGGCGCTATGCGCGCGACAGAGTATCCGTATGACGCCAACGAGGTCCTCCAGGCGGCGACGAAGGCGGATCCCCGCAACGCCGAGGCTTTCGTGATGTGGGGCGAACTGATGTCGGAAGCCTACAACGACGCCGAAGCCGTTGCCAGTTACGAGGACGCGCTGAAGATCGACCCGAATATGCCCGAAGCGCTCGTCGGAATTGCGCGGGCTCTCGTGTCGTCGGATCCTCCGAACAGCGCAAAGCTCCTCGAACAGGCTTTAAAGACGAATCCCAATCTGATAGACGCCCATCTGCTCGTCGCAACCCAGGAGATCGAATCGGAGCAATACGACAAGGCTCGCGCCAGCATCGACAAAGCGCTCGCCGTCAACCCGCAATCCCCTGAAGCGTACAGCCTGCTGGCCGCCATCGACTACGTTCGCGGCAACACCGAGGGATTCAATCAGAACGTCCAGAAGGTTCTGGGGATCAATCCCCGGTACAGCGACCTCTATTACCTGCTGGCCGAAAGCTGCGTCTCATTGCGCCTGTACAAGCAGGCCGTGGAATTCGCACGTGAAGCCCTGCGCCTCAATCCGCGGGATTGGAAGACATACACGCTCCTCGGGATCAACCTGGTCCGGATCGGCGAGGAGAAGGAAGGAAAAGAAGTACTGGAGAAGGCGTATGCGGAAGGACCGCGATTCGATCCCTGGGCGCGGAATACGCTGCAGTTGATGGACAGCATCGACCAGTACTTCGACCGGTTTGAAAGCCCGCACTTTCAGATCAAGCTTCATAAGAAAGAGAGCGCCGCCTTGCGGCCCTACGTCGTAGACCTGCTGGAGAAGGCGTACAAGCAGTTGACCGCAAAGTACGGATTCACGCCGGAGGGTCCGCTCACCTTCGAGATGTATCCGGATCACGCCGATTTCGAGGTTCGGGCGCTGGGCGTCACAGGTCTCGGCGCGCTTGGAGTGTGTTTTGGAAAGGTGTTCGTCATGGATTCACCGTCCGCTAGGGCCCCGGAAGGAGAAGGCCGCTACACCTTCAACTGGGGCAGCACGCTCTGGCACGAATTCGCGCACGTCATCACGCTGCAAATGACCGATCACAAAGTGCCGCGCTGGTTTTCGGAAGGAATTTCGGTGTTCGAAGAGCGCAAAGCCTTTCCGGGCTGGGGCGACGACATGAAGCCTCCGTTTGTTGCGGCGATTCAGCAGAAAAAATTCCTCCCCATCGCCGAGCTGAACGACGGCTTCACCCGGCCGAAGTATCGCGAACAAGTCGGCGTTTCCTATTACCAGGCCTCGATGGTCGTTGAATATATCGAGGGCAAATGGGGTTTCCCGGCCATCCTGAAAATGCTGTCCTTGTACAAGGCCGGGCGCGCGACTCCCGAGGTCTTCCAGGAAGCTTTGAAGCTCAGCGTCGGCGCATTCGATGAAGAGTTCAACAAATGGATCGATGCTCGAGCCGCGGGCGTCGATTTGGAGAAGTTCAAAACGCTGGTCGACGAAGGCCAGCAGGCGCTGGCAAAGAACGATCTGGACAAGGCGATTCAGTCGCTCAGCAGCGCGATTGAAATGTACCCCGAGTATTCCGACGAAAAGAACCCGTACGAATCGCTTGCCGAAGCGTATCTGAAGAAAGGAGACAAAGCCGCCGCCATTGCGACACTCAAGAAATTTCATCAGTACAACGAGACGAGCTACGTCTCGTACATCCGGCTGTCGGAGCTGCTGGAAGAAGCCAATGATTTGGCCGGCGCCGCCCAGTCGTTGGAAGGCGCCATGTACATCCGGCCGACCGACATCCCCGGACATGAAAAATTGGGCAGCCTGCTGATGCGGCTCAAACGGTACGCCGATGCATCTCGCGAATACGAGTCGCTGCTTGCCTTGAACACCCCGGATCGCGCCGGAGCCCTGTACCGGCTGGCGGAGGCCAAGCTCGGGGAAGGCAAGCGTCAGGAAGCAAGGAAGTACGTTTTAGAAAGCCTTGGGATCGCGCCTTCATTCGAGCCGGCCCAGGAACTCTTGTTAAAAGTGAGGTAATTTCGTGGAACCCAGTGTGGATCGAAAAGAACTCGAAGCCGTCGAGCGTTTTCATAAAGAACTCAAGCGGATTGATACCGAAGTCCGAAAAATCATCGTTGGTCAGAAGGATGTCGTCGAGCAAGTCATGATGTCGCTGCTCGCCGGCGGCAACTCGATGATCACCGGCGTGCCGGGCCTTGCCAAGACGCTGCTGATTGCGACCGTCGCGGAGGTGCTGCATCTCAACTTTAAGCGCATCCAGTTCACTCCGGATCTGATGCCCGCGGATATCACGGGAACGGAAATCATCGAAGAAGACCGTTCCACCGGCAGGCGGGAGCGCGTGTTCGTCAAAGGGCCGATCTTCGCCAACATCGTCCTCGCCGACGAAATCAACAGGACGCCGCCGAAAACTCAGTCGGCGCTGCTGGAAGCGATGCAGGAAAAATCCGTATCGGTGGAAGGCAACACCTATAAGCTGGACCAGCCCTTCTTTGTGCTTGCGACGCAGAACCCCATCGAGCTCGAGGGAACTTATCCGCTGCCGGAAGCCCAGCTCGACCGGTTCATGTTCAATATCGTGATCGACTATCTGTCGGAAGACGAAGAAATCCAGGTCGTCAATCAGACCACCACGCTGCGGAACGTCCAGTTTGAAAAGACGATCAGCGGGCCGGAAATCATCGAATTTCAACAGCTCGTGCGCAAGATGCCCGTGGCCGAGCCCGTAACGCGCTACGCCGTTCAACTGGCGCGCGTGAGCCGCCCGTCGGCGCCGAATCCGCCCGACTTCATCAAGCAGTACGTGAACTACGGCGCGAGTCTTCGGGCCTCGCAGTTCTTGATCCTGGGGGCGAAGGCGCGGGCGCTGATGAACGGACGTTACAACGTCTCAATCGAAGACATTCAGAAGCTGGCGCGGCCCGTGTTCCGTCATCGCATCCTGATGAACTTCCACGCCGAGTCGGAAGGCGTCACCTCGGACAACATCATCGGCCGGCTGCTGGAAATTGTGCCGACGCCGAAATCGGGTTTGAAGGACTAGGGGGAGAGATTGCGGATTTCGGACTGCGGATTTCGGATTTGGGGAGCAACAAATCCGAAATCCGCAGTCCGAAATCCGAAATCAGGTTATGAGCGCCGTCATTGATCGTCCGAAAAACCGATTCATTGATCCTAAGGTTCTGATCCGAATTCAGAACCTGGAACTGGTCGCGCGGACCGTCGTCGAGGGGTTTGTGCAGGGCCTGCACCGGTCCCCGTATCTGGGATTCAGCGTGGATTTCGCTGAATACCGTCAGTACATGCCCGGCGACGACATCCGGCGAATCGACTGGAACGTTTACGGCCGCAACGACCGGCTGTTCATTAAGCTTTATGAAGGCGAAACCAACACGCGCGTTCTCACCCTGCTCGACATGAGCGGGTCGATGAACTATGGATCCGGCGAGGTCAAGAAGATCGACTACGCGCGGATGCTCGCGGCCTGCTTGTCGTTTTTCGCCTACCAGCAGCGGGACGGAGTCGGGCTGCTGACGTTCGACACGGATGTGCGCACGCACATCCCGGCCAGCCGCCGATCCGGTCAGCTTCACAGCATTCTTCACGAGATCGATCGCGTCACGCCTTCCAAGGAAACGGAATTCCGGAAGCCGCTGCGATTTCTCGCAGAAATACTGAACCGCCGCAGCGTCATCATCGTCATTTCCGATTTCTATGACGAACCTGCCAATATCGCGGCAGGCCTGAAAGCGCTCAAGGCGAAAGGCAACGACATTCTGGTGTTCCATCTTCTGGACGAGTTCGAATTGACGTTTCCGTACGAGGAAATGGCGCAGTTCGAGGACATGGAGACGCGGAAGAAGCTTCATGTCATTCCCGAATATCTGCGGACCCAATACCTGTCGATTCTGCGCAGCCACATCGAACAACTTCGCAAAGAGCTCAGCAGCGTACAGATCGACTACAGCGTCATGAATACGTCAAAGCCGCTGGACGAGGCGTTGTTCCGGTATCTGGCGGCGAGGGCGAATAGCCAATGAAAGGAGATTTCGGAATTCGGATTTCGGATTTCGGATTTGGGGCCGCTCCATCAAATCCGCAATCCGCAATCCGCAATCCGAAATCGAGTTATCCATGTCTTTCCTAAACCCATTCTTCTTTATCGGCGCGGTCACGCTTGCGATCCCGATCCTGATTCATCTGGTGCGGCGCGAGAAGTCGGAGATTGTTCCGTTCAGCTCACTGATGTTCTTGCTGAAAGTCCCCAAACGTTCGATCCGGCAGCAGCAGTGGAAGAACTTGTTGCTGATGGCGCTGCGGCTCCTGATCCTGGTCCTCCTGGTCAATGCGTTCGCCCGGCCGTACTTCACGCAGCCCAACCAGCCGGCGGCGGCCACAGGCGGGGCGCGGGGCGTCGCCATGCTTCTGGACAATTCCTACAGCATGCGGTACGGCGCGAATTTCGAGCGATTGAAGAATGAGGCGAATCAGCGCATTGATGCGATGGGAGGAGGCGATCGCATGGCAATCATCGCCTTCAACGACGCCGCGATGGTCGTCCAGCAGCCGACTTCCGATAAGAATCAGCTCAAGGCGGCCGTGTCTGCACTGGAGCCGTCGTATCGCGGAACTCGTTATTTCGAAGCGTTCGCGGCGGCCGACCGGCTGCTTGCGCAGATGGGCGTGCAGGAAAAGCAACTGGTGATGATTTCCGATTTTCAGCGCGTGGGATGGAATCGGTCGAGCCGCGAAAGCATCATCGGGTCGGACGTGAAAGCGGAAATGGTCCGGGTTGGCGCGGAGCAGCCCGTCAACGTCGGCATCGAAAGCATCAGCGTCGAGCCGACGACGTTTACGAGAACCTATGCGGGACGGATCATCGCCCGGGTCCGCAACTACCGTAAGGATCAGCCGGTAAGCGTCGCCGTTTCCCTCCAGGTCAACGACCGCCCGGCCGGCGAGCGGCGCACGATCAACGTGCCCCTGAATTCCACGGCTCTCGCCGAATTCAGCGGTTTCGAGCTGCCGCTAGGTTTCTCGAAAGGTAAAGTTCGGGTCGAATCCGACGATCCGTTGGCGATTGACAATGAATTCCTCTTCGCGTTGGAGCGGCGAGAAAAACTCAATCTCCTGATCATCGATGACGGCAAGCCGCAACAGAGCGTGTTTCTGCAGACTGCCTTCACGGCCTCGAATGAACTTCCGTTTGAAGTCAAAGTCGTGTCCGGAAACGTGGGCGTCGACGAACTCGCAAAGCATAAGGTCGTTATCGTCAACGACGCGAGACGGCTCACCGACGCGGTCCGCGACCGCATGGCGGAGCTGCGCCGCTCCGGACAGGGCCAGTTGATTGCTCTGGCGCAGAACGCCGACATCAACTGGTGGAACGGCTTTACGGGACTGCCCGTCAAGCTGACGCAAAAAATCTACGTCCAGAAGGATCGCGGGAAGCCGTCCGTGTCGCTGACCAGCTTCGATCGAAATCACCGGATCTTCGAACTGTTTCGAAAGACCTCCAGACTGTCGATCGGGGGCGCCCAGTTTTTTGCATATACGGAAATGACCGCCAAGCCCGACTCGCCGGTCCTGGCGAAGTTCGATAATGGCGCGCCCGCGCTCGTGGAGTCTCCGGCGGCGGACCGCGGGCTCCTCGTCTTTGCCTCAGGGTTGGATGATTTCAAGAAGGGCTGGAACGACCTTGCCTACAAGGGGTCGTTCGTCGTCCTGATGCACGAAGCTGTCCGCTACCTGTCCGGTTACAGCGAAGCCCGGGGCTGGTATGCCCTGGGCGATCCGGTTCCTGTGCCGGGAGGACTGGAAACCGCGACAGCCGCGGTGGTTCAGCCGGACAACACGCGCCAGTCGTTGGGCGAGATCGGTCCCGGAAAGCAGACGTTCTTCAGCCCCACGATGCCGGGATTTCATGAGGTTCAAGTCGGCCGGGAAGTGCGCCGAATCGCGGTGAATCCGCCTCTCAATGAGGGAAATCTGGAGGCCATGCCTCCGGAAGACCTTCTCGCGAGCGTCAAACGCACGGAGGGGGAAGCGCAGCAGGCCGGGTTGTTCGCTTCCGACAGCGTGGAAGACCACGCCAAGCGGCAGATGGGCTGGTGGTACTTATTAATAATTGCTTTGGCGGCAGGCATCGCCGAAATATATATTGCGAACAGGGGTCAGCGAGGACAAGCGGAAGTGAAGCCCATCAAGGGAATGATTTGATCTTCGGTACATCCGGCTCGAGGAGAAAACAATGAGACCAAACGACGAGTTGCTCCAAAAGATCAGCCAGGTCCGGAAGAGATGGAAGGCGTTTCTGTGGGTGCGCGGATTGGCGTGGGCTCTCGGAGTCCTGGCGGCGTCGCTCGCGGTTGCGGTCGCGCTTGCAGATTCTCCCAGCGTTCCATACGCGGCGCTTACAGCATTGCGCCTGCTCCTGGTCGGCGCCGTGGCGTTTACGGTTTGGCGGGCGCTGGTGGTCCCGCTGCGGCGCACGCCCACGGACGTGCAGTTGGCGCGATTCGTCGAGGAGAAAAATCCGGGTCTGGAGGAGCGCGTCGTCAGCGCAGTGGAAGCCATCCAGAAGCCGAAAACCGAGCAGAGCGTCTTCCATTACCTGCTGGTGAAGGATGCGCTCGAACGTACGCGCAACGTCCGGTTTGGAGATCAAATCAATAAGCGGAAGTTCAACGCGTTTGCGACGATGAGCGGGGCTTTCGGCGCCGCGCTCCTCGTGGGGCTGTATGTGGCCTCGCTGTTCTTCCCGCACGGCGTCCCCAACCTTCTCGCGCTTCGGCCGCCCGACCGCGAGGCGCCCAAAGTCACGGTAACCCCAGGTGACGTGACGGTTCCAAAAGGCGAAGACGTCGTAATTCAGGCCGTCTTCACCGGCATCGATGCGGAGCGCGCCGAGATTCGCCTGCGGTACGACAACAGCCCGGAATGGGAAACATCGCTCATGGATGTCGTGCCGGAGAACCTGCCGACCTATCGCCACGTGATCTTCAACATCCAGGGAACCGTCCGCTACTACGTCGATGCGCGCGGAATCCGCTCCGATGAGTTTACGATCCGCGTGGCGGACCTGCCGCGCGTGGAGAAGCTCACCTACACCTACAACTATCCCGCCTATAGCGGCATGGCGCCAAAAACCGAAGAGGACGCCCTCGACATGGTTGCCGTGAAGGGGACCGTTGTGGATGTCGTTGTAACCGGAAGCCAGCCGCTCTCGCGTGGGCAGATCGTCTTTGCGGATGGCAAGACCATCCCGTTGACTCCCTCCGGAGACAAACAGGTCGCTGCAAAAGTGACCGTGGATCGGAACACGACATTCCGCATCAAGCTGTGGAATACCAACGGCGGCGACTACCTCGGCCAGGAAGAATACGCCATGGAGGCGCTCGACGACCAGAAGCCGATCATCGAATTCACCAAGCCGGGACGCGACTACCCGGCTACGAATCTTGAAGAGGTTTTCACGGAGTTGCGGGCGGAAGACGATTTCGGCGTCAACGCGCTCGATCTCTATTACTCGGTCAACGGCGGAGAAGAAAAGAAGGTCGAGCTGTTCCGCAATCGATCCCAGGAGTCGCCGAAGGAACAATCGGCTTCGCATACGTTCTTCCTTGAAGAATTCGGTCTGAAGCCGGGCGACTTCGTCATGTATTACGGCCGCGCGACGGATTCACGAAATCCCGCCAACACGGCTCAGACGGACGTGTACTTCATCGAGGTCCGGCCGTTCAGCCGCGACTTCTATCAGGGCCAGGAAGCCGGACAGCGGGGCGGCCAACGCGGCGGAGGCGGCGGCGGTCAAAATGATTCGGCTGCGGCGCTTGCACGGCGTCAAAAGGACATCATTGCCGGGACAACCAACTTGATGCGCGACAAGGACAAGTACCAGCCGAAGGAGTACACCGACAAGCTGCACGCGCTTGCAGAAGCCCAGGCGAAACTCAAGGAGTCGGCCGAGACCGTCGTCGGGCGCATGGTCCGGCGCGAACTGGCCGATGAGACGCCGGAAATCAAACAGCTCACGGAAAACCTCAAGCTCGCAATCGAGCAGATGGATCCTGCGGTCGAACATCTCAATAAGGAAGCCCCGCAAACGGCGCTCCCGTACGAGCAGAAGGCTCTGAATCACCTGATGATCGTCCAGTCGCTCTTCACCCAGGTTCAGGTTCAGCGCGGGGCGCGCGGAGGAGGCGGCGGAGGCGGCGGTCAGCAGGCCGCGCAGGACCTTGCGGATCTCTTCGAGCTGGAGCTCGATCAGAGCAAGAACCAGTACGAAACCATCCAACGCGGGGAACTGAGCCAGGAAGCGCAGCAGCAGGTCGAAGAGACGCTCGACAAGATCCGCGACATCATCCAGCGCCAGCAGAAACAAATGGAGCGTCGCGCGCAGCCAGGCGCCGGAGGCGGCGCCAGCGATCAGATGACCACGCAGGAACTGCAGCGCGAAGTCGAGCGGCTGCAGCGCCAGTTGGAGACGCTGTCGCGGCAGAACAACGATCCGCAGTTGCAACAAGCCGCGCGCGACCTGCAGCAGGCGGCGCGCAACCTCCAGCAGCAGTCGCAGGGGACCGCGCAACAGCAACAGCAGGCGGCCCAGGCCGCTCAACAGGCGCTGGAACGCGCCCAGCGGCGTCTTCAGCAACAGCAGGGCGGCGGCGCCGGCGGCGGAGGAGGCTCTCAGCAGGAACGCCTCGCTCAGGCTCAACAGCAGGCCGGACGGATCCTTGAACAACAACGGCAGATCGCCTCGCAGACCGAACAACTGAATGCGGCTCAGAAGAATGCTGCGGGCAATGCGGCGCAGCAGACTCAACTTGGGCAGCAGGCCAAGGAGCTTGCCGGACAGCAGGACAACGTGTCCGACGAACTCGCGGCGCTCGAGCAGCAGTTGCAGTCCGCCGCAAACGCGGGCCGTGAAAACCGCGAGGCGGCCGACCGCGCTCGCGCCGCCGTCAGCTCGATGCGCAGCAACCAGCTCGAAGCTCGCAGCGCCGATGCGGCTGCGGCTCTCGAAAACCGCAATTTGAATCGCGCGATCCAGCGGCAAGGCGAGATTCAAAAGATGCTCTCGCAGCTCGAACAACAGATCGGACAGGCGTCTTCCGCCGCCGCCGGAAACAACCGGCAAGCCCAGCTCGAGAACGCGCTGAACCGGACGGGCGAGATTACCAATCGCATTCAGTCCATGCAGCGCAGACTCGGCCAGCAGCAAGGGCAGCAGCCGGGACAGCAGCAGGGCCAGCAACAAAACAATCCGCAGGGTCAACAAAACACCGGTCAACAGAACCGAGGCCAGGGGCAACAGGCGAACCAGTCCGGTCCAAACGGCGGTGGACAGCGCGATCAACAAGGGCAGCCGGGCGGCGTCCGGAACGGAGGCCAGTTCGGCCCGACCGTCGGGCCGAACGGCCGTGAACAGGCCGTCGACAACGCGTCGCGGCCGGGCGGCTACGTGGATCCCCGCCAGCTCGGCAGTGAACTTCGAGAGAGACTCGGCGAGCTTCGCGATCTCCGCGGGATCCTCTCTGGCGACCGTGATGCCGTTGCGCAGATCGACCGCGTCATCAATCGACTGGAAGGGTTCCGTTCGCGCGGCTTCACGGGCGATCCGGAAGAGCTTTCACGCATCGCGCAGGAGATCATCGATCCGCTGCGGGCCCTGGAACTCGAGCTCAGCCGCGAGCTGCAGGTGCTGATCGGACAGGAAAACATCCGATCCGTTCAGGAAGACGAGCTGCCCTCAGAAGCAAGAAAGTACATCGAGGAATACTTCAAGCGGATTGGCAGCCAGAAGTGATTTCGGATTGCGGATTTCGGATTGCGGATTTGGGTGCAGTCGATTCTTAGCGCCCCAAATCCGCAATCCGAAATCCGCAATCCGAAATTCCCTCCGGCTATTCCTTATACAAGGGAAACCTTTCGCACAGCGCTTCCACTTCCTTCCGCACTCTTTCCTGAACGCTCGCGTCATCGATTCTTTCGAGGACATCCGCGATCCAGTCGCCGATCGCTTCCATCTCGCTTTCCTTCATGCCGCGCGTCGTCAGCGCCGGGGTCCCGATGCGAATGCCGCTGGGGCTCAGCGGTGGATTCTGATCGAAGGGAATCGTGTTCTTGTTGACGGTGATGCCGGCTCGATCGAGGGCGAGTTCGGCCTGTTTTCCGTTGATGCCTTTTGAAAAGACGTCCACCAGCATCAGATGCGTGTCCGTACCGCCGGAGACAATGCGGAAGCCGCGGGCTGCAATGCGCGCAGCCAGCGCGCGCGCGTTCCGAACCACTTGCCGGATGTAGGCCCTGAATTCCTCGGTTGCAGCTTCCTTGAAGCAGACGGCCTTGGCGGCGATGATGTGGACCAGCGGCCCGCCCTGCATCTCCGGGAATACCGAACGGTCCAGGTCCTTGGCGAACGGCTCGCGGCACATCACCATCCCGCTGCGGGGACCGCGCAGGGTCTTGTGCGTGGTGCTGGTAACGAATTCGGCATGGGGGATGGGCGAAGGATGCTCGCCGGCGGCGACCAGTCCTGCAATGTGAGCGATATCGACCATCGTCAGCGCTCCGACGTCGCGCGCCGTTTTTCCGATTCTTTCGAAATCGATGACGCGGGGATACGCGCTCGCTCCCACGACAATCAGTTTCGGTTTGTGCCGGCGCGCCAGGCTGTCGAGTTCATCGTAGTCCAGAATTTCCGTATCCCGTCTCACGCCGTAGGGAACGACGCGGTAGTACTTGCCGGAGAAATTCAGCGGGTGGCCGTGCGTCAGGTGTCCGCCGTGCGAGAGATTCATGCCGAGGATCGCATCGCCCGGCTTCAGGATTGTGAGATACACGGCCATGTTGGCCTGACTTCCGGAGTGCGGCTGAACGTTGACATGCTCGGCGCCAAAGAGTTTTCTGGCGCGCGTGATCGCGAGGGATTCCACCACGTCGACGAACTCGCAGCCTCCGTAGTAGCGCCGGCCCGGATAGCCCTCGGCATACTTGTTGGTGAAGACCGATCCTGCCGCTTCGAGCACCGCTTTGTAAGTGAAGTTTTCGGACGCGATCAGTTCCAGCCCATTGGCTTGACGCTGTTCTTCATTACGGATTGCTTCGTAAATCTCGGGATCAAATTCTTTGAGGGACTGATTAATGCGGTTCATGAGTCCTCGCTGGGAGTATAAAGATGTTGGGGCCGAGGATTTCGGTTGTGAAATGTCAGTTGGCTTGTTGTCGAATGTCCAATGTAATTGGCTAACTGACCTACTGACCCAATGGACAGCCAATTGGGTAATCGGGTCATTGGGTCATTGGGTCATTGAGTAAACGACATTGGACATTCGACAACAAGCCAACTGACATTTCACAGCGGCGCGACGCCCCGTCTCCTCATTCGTCTTCGTGAGCCCCTACAGTATAATCCCCCCATGTTTGGTCTGAACTCGCGAAGGCTGTTCTATATCGCGGTTATTGCTGCAGTCGGGTACTCGGCGTCACAGTACGTTCCTCCATACTTTGACGCGATTCAGTTCGCCGACTTCGTTCGTCAGGAAGTCAAGTTTGCGGGCCCCAGCAGAAAGACGAAGGACGACGTCGTCGCCAACGTGGTTGCAAAGGCCAGGGAGTTCAATCTCGGCATCACACCGAAAGACGTCCGCGTGACGAAGCGCGGACCGTATATGACGTTGGACGTGGATTACAAGCGTCCGATCGACATGTGGATTTATAAGCACGACCTCAGGTTCCATATTTCCGAGTCCGGCGAGATCTTCGAAAAATGATCGACATCGAGCGCGGCCTGGAGATTGTGCAGACCGCAGCGGCGCGGCTGAAGCGGCCGGACCGGACGCCGGCGGAGCGCGTCAATCTGGCGGATTCCTTCGATCGGATCCTTCGAGAAGACATCGTTGCAGACGCGGACTCGCCGCGCTTCGACAAGGCCATCCGCGATGGTTTTGCCGTTCGGGCCGCGGACGTCTCCACCGTCCCTGCCGTTCTGCGGGTGATCGGAGAATCGCGAGCCGGTCTGGCGGCGAACGTTGACGTTGAGCCGGGCGCCTGTTGCGAAATCATGACCGGCGCCCCGCTGCCGGCAGGGGCGGACGCCGTGGTGATGGTGGAACATACCGAGCGGCTCACCGACGGTTCTGTGCGCATCTTGCGGTCGGTCCGCATGGGAGAAGGCCTGCTGCGCAGAGCCAGTGAGTCGCGCCAGGGCGAACGCCTGCTGTCGCCGGGACGAAGAATTCAGCTTGCCGACGTTGGCGCGATGGCGAGCGTGGGAAAGGCGGAAGTGCTCGTCTCTGCAAAGCCGCGCGTTGCAATCGTGGCGACGGGAGACGAATTGGTGGATGTGGACAAAACGCCGTCGTCCGGACAAATTCGCAACAGCAACAGCTACACCCTCTATGTGCAGGCGCGCCGCGCCGGCGCGGCGCCGGAGCTCCTCGGGATCGCGCGCGACGATCTGCCGGATTTGCGTGAAAAGATCCGGCGGGGATTGGAATCCGATATCCTGCTTGTTTCCGGCGGCGTCTCCATGGGGAAGTACGACTTTGTTGAACAGGTTTTCGCCGAATTCGGCGTTCAAGTGCTTTTCGACAAAGTCGCAATGAAGCCCGGCAAACCTACGGTGTTCGGCCATCGCGGCGACGCGTTCGTCTTCGGCCTTCCGGGCAACCCCGTTTCCACCATTGTGGCGTTTCACATGTTTGTGCGGCCCGTCATCCTCAGCCTGCTTCATGCGGAATCCGGAGCGAAGGTCCTGCAGGCTGAATTGGAAACGGACGCCAAACGCGATCCCGCACGCACTGCGATCGTCCCGGCCTTCGTTCGTTTCGACGGCCGGTCCTATCGAATCCAGACGGCGCCGTGGAAGGGGTCTTCCGACCTAATTGGGCTGGTCCGGGCCAATGCGTTGGTTGTTATTCCCCGTGGCGAGGGCGTTATGGCGGCGGGGGAAACGGCGGAATTCCTTTCTCTGGAGTAGCGTTTGAGACCACCCCGACTTACTCACGTGGATGCAACCGGCCGTGCGCGCATGGTCGACGTCGGCGGCAAGCCGCAGACGGCGCGGTCGGCGCGGGCCGAAGCTTTTGTTGAAATGTCGGCTTCTACCGTGAAGCTGCTGCGAAGCGGCGGTTTGCCGAAGGGCGGCGCGCTGGAGACGGCGCGCCTAGCTGGAATTCTGGCCGCCAAAAAAACCTCGGAACTGATTCCGCTCTGTCATCCCTTGCCGTTGACGCACGTGGACGTGGTGATTGAGATCACCCGCGCCGGCGCGCGAATCGAGGCTTCCGCGAGCACGAAGGCCGAGACCGGCGTAGAAATGGAAGCGCTGACCGCCGCCGGGGTAGCAGCCCTGACGCTGTACGACATGTGCAAGGCGGTGGAGAAAGGCATCACGATCCGGGAGATACGCCTGTTGGAGAAGTCGGGGGGCAAGAGCGGGAATTGGGTGCGGAAGTAGGAGGGGAGCGGGAACTCCGGCGGCGGGGAAATCTGAAATTGGACGACTCCTGGCATCTCAAATCCGAAATCTGAAAATGCAGATTGAACGGCGCTGCTTCAGTCCAATTTGAAATCCCGGATTTCGGATTTGCGATGCCAGGAGTCGTCCAATTTCAGATTCTGCGCCGTTCCCACAGCGGTGAAATATCGCAGGGTATTCTGATATGCTGACAACCGTATGGCTGCAGGATCCGCGCTCGTGCTGACGATCAGCGACTCGGCTGCGGCCGGGAACCGCGAAGACCGGTCCGGCCCGGAAGCCGCTGCAATTCTCCGGGAGGCGGGGTTCGAGGTCCAGGCGGTGGAGATCCTCCCTGATGAGCGCACGCCGATCGAAGCGCGGCTGCGTCGTGCGACGGAGGAGGGAGTCAGTCTCGTGGTTACAACCGGCGGCACGGGGTTGTCGCCCCGCGACGTGACGCCGGAAGCGACGCTTGCGGTCCTTGACAAGGCCGCGCCGGGCATCGCGGAGTTGATGCGCCTGGAAGGATTGAAGAGCACGCCGCGAGCCGCGCTCTCGCGTGCGGTAGCGGGCGTGCGGCGGTCGACGCTGATCGTCAATCTGCCTGGAAGCGTCAAAGGAGTGCGGGAATGCTTGACCGCCGTGCGGCCTATTCTGACGCATGCGGTAGAAACCCTGAAGCAATCGTCTCTGGGATGCGGAGAGTGATGAAGGCATGAACGATTCTGTATTGAACGGCTATATCCCCATCTTCATGTTCATGGGGCTGGCGTTTCTGTTTCCGGTGGTGACGCTGCTGGTCGCGAGATTTCTCCGGCCGAGCACGGGCGGCGCGGGGAAGCTCGCGCCCTATGAGTGCGGCGTGGACCCCGATTCCGATGCGCGCCAGCGCTACGCCATCCGGTACTATGTGGTCGCCATCCTGTTCGTCATCTTCGACGTCGAGACGATTTTCCTGTTTCCATGGGCCATTATTTATAAGCAGCTCTGGTTGTTCGGGCTGATCGAGATGCTCGTGTTTCTGGGCATCCTGATTGTCGGTTATGTGTGGATCATCAAAAAGGGCGCTCTGGACTGGGCGTAATACTCGGAGATCATATGCCGGCGTGGATTGAAGACCGCTTTGAAAAAAACATCATTACGACTACCGTCGATTCTTTGATCAACTGGGCGCGCAAGTCGGCGCTCTGGCCCATGACGTTCGGCCTCGCCTGCTGCGCCATTGAAATGATGGCGACCGGCGCTTCGCGATTCGACATGGACCGCTTCGGCGCAGGCATCTTCCGGCCGAGTCCTCGACAATCGGACTTGATGATCGTCGCAGGGACGGTCACGCTGAAGATGGCCCCGATCGTCCGCCGCGTCTACGATCAGATGCCGGACCCCAAGTGGGTCATTTCGATGGGCGCGTGCTCGAATGTGGGCGGACCGTTTGATACGTACTCGGTTCTGCAGGGCGTTGATCATGTCGTGCCGGTCGACGTCTACGTTCCAGGATGCCCTCCGCGGCCGGAAGCGCTGCTATATGGACTGATGCGCCTTCAGGACAAAATCGACCGCATGACGATCGCAAAGAAACCCGGTCTGGGACGCATCGAGGACGATGTAAAGAATGATCCGCGCATCAGCCGCGCCGCGCAGGAAGAGATGGAGCGGATCGGGATGAAGATTTAGGATTGTGCAACGCTCCTCTTGCTGATCTCCTCCGCCGCCGCATCCACAAAGAAGGCCCGATTTCATTCCGCGACTTCATGGAGGAAGCGCTCTACCACCCGGAATACGGCTACTATTGCGCCTCGCGCCATCCGATCGGAAGGGAAGGCGACTTTTACACGTCCTCGAATCTCGATCCGGTATTCGGAAAACTGCTGGCCCGCGAGTTCGCCCGGATGGCCGCTGAATTGGACGTTCGGGAAAAATCCTTCATCGTGGTGGAGCTTGGCGCCGGCGATGGACGGCTGGCCCGCGACATTTTGACGGAGCGTCCGTTCCAGTATTGCATTCTGGAACGAAGTCCTGCGATGCGGCGGCGTCAGGAGGAAGCGCTGCGTGGCTTTAATATCGAGTGGATTGCGCGGCTCCCCGAGGACCTGACTGGGTGCGTCTTTTCAAACGAATTCTTTGACGCTCTGCCGGTTCGCCGCGTTGTGCGGAGGAATGGAGTACTGCGCGAAATCTACGTGGCCGACGACTTTTCCGAAGTTGAAATGGAACCCAAGCCGCCGATTGAAGTCCCGATTGGTGAAGGGCAAAGCACGGAGGTCTGCCTTGACGCCCGGCGATGGATTCACGACATCGCTGCGGCGCTGCGTCAAGGGTTTCATTTGACGATCGACTACGGTTACACGGCTCCAGAATACTTCGCGCACCCGCGCGGAACGCTGATGTGCTACCGGCGTCATCAGGCCGTCGAGAATCCATACATCCGGATTGGCGAGCAGGATATTACCGCCCACGTCAACTTTTCCGATCTTATCGAGGCAGGCCGGGCGGCGTCGCTGGAGACCGTGGAATTCCGAACGCAGATGGATTTTCTTGTGAGCCGCGGAATCCTGGAAGAGATGCAGGCTCTGGCTGTATCGGGACAGGCCGCGGACATCCAACGGCTGACGGCGATCAAGAAGCTCATCCTGCCCGATGCGATGGGCGAGCGATTCAAGGTGCTTGTCCAGCGGAAATTGTAGGCGCGGTCTATGACCGTGCACGGTAGGGGGCAAGGGAAACCGCATGCGCCGCTTTGCCGAAACCGCCGAGCGGATTTCACAAACGAGCTCGAAACTCGCAAAAACCGCCACGCTCGCCGACTATCTCCGCAGCCTGTCCGACGACGACCTTCGCGCCGCCGCCACGTTTTTTACCGGCCGTCCGTTTCCACTGTGCGACGCGCGAACGCTCAACGTGGGTTGGGCGGCCTTGATTCGCGCGGTTCAGGAAATCGCAGGCGCTTCCGACGACGACATTCATGATGCGTATCTGGCGCGAGGAGATCTCGGCGAGGTCGCCGAGCGCCTTCTGCCCGAACGCGCTCAACGCCCAGAGTGGACTCCGGCCCAGGTGGCGGCGGCGTTCGCGAAATTGGCCGAAGCGTCGGGCGCCGCCGCCAAACAGGCCGTCGTGACGGAACTGTTTCGCGGGTTGACGCCGGTCGAAGCCAAGTACGTCATCAAAATCATCTCCGGCGACCTTCGCATCGGGCTCAAGGAAAACACCGTCGAAGAGTCCATTGCGAAGGCATTTGAGCGCAACGCCGATCTCGTGCGCCGCATGAACATGTCGTTGGGGGACATCGGAGAGACCGCCCTTGCCGCCCGATACGACAGGCTTCACGACTTCGCTTTGCGCCTGTTCCGCCCGGTGAAATTCATGCTGGCGACGGCGGTCGAGGCCGAGGATGACGTGTTCTCAAATTTCAACGGCCCGTTCTACGTGGAGGACAAGTACGACGGCATCCGCGCGCAGTTGCACCGTGACGCCTCCGGCGCCGCGATCTATTCCAGAACGCTGGATGATGTATCGCGGCAGTTCCCCGAAATCGTCGAGGAAGCGATGCAACTTGGGCCGGCGCTTATCCTCGACGGTGAAGTCGTCGCGATGCGCGAAGGCCGGATTCTGCCGTTTGCGCTGCTCCAGCGCAGACTCGGACGGAAGCGGCCGTTGCGCGATCTCCTGACGGAAATTCCCGTCGGATTGATGGCGTTCGACCTGTTGTACCTTGACGGACGCACCGTGATTGATGAACCCCTCGCTGAGCGCAAGAAGCTACTCGGACAAATTGCATGGACGGAGAAGATACAGCCGGCGCCGTTCTTCCTGCTCGAAGAGCGCATCGAGCTTGCTCCGTTCTTCGAGCAAGCCGAACTGCGACGCAACGAAGGCCTCATGCTGAAGGACGCGGCGTCGACGTACGCTCCGGGAAAACGCGGGATGAGCTGGCTGAAGTGGAAAAAAGCGCTGGCGACGCTGGACGTCGTGGTCACCGGAGTCGAGTTCGGCCACGGACGGAGGCGCGACGTCCTCTCCGACTACACGTTCGCCGTGCAGGGCGGCGGCCGCCTGCTCAATATCGGAAAGGCCTACTCGGGCCTCACAGACCGCGAGATCCTCGAGATGACAGACTATTTCAAGCAGCACACGGTGCAGGATTTCGGCAGATTCCGGCTCGTCGAACCGACCATCGTGCTTGAAGTCGCCTTCAACGGCGTCCAGCGGAGCAGCCGCCACGCCAGCGGCTTCGCGCTGAGATTTCCAAGGATCGTGCGAATCCGCCGCGACAAACCCGTAGAGGAAATCGACACGCTGGAGACCGTCGAGCGGATTTACGCGTCGCATACGGGCGCCGGCGAGCAGCTTGACCCTTGATGAGCCGGCCTGTACATTGTACATATGAAGCACGTCACCGCATCCGAAGCGCGCAAGAACTGGTTTGCGCTTTTGGATGAAGCCGCAAAAGGCGAAGTCATCGCCATCCAACGCCACGACAAGAAGCTGATATTGAAGCTGGAGAAGAAGAAGTCAGCCGAGCCGAATTACAAGTCGTTGATCGATTTTCCCGACGCGGACGACGCCGACGTTTGGGCTTGGGAATGGAAGGGCCCCGGTAAACTGCTTCCGAAAGTTCGGCCAAAGTCCAGGCGATGACTTGTCTGCTGGATACGCACTTTGTGGTATGGATTGTTACCGATTCGCCGCGGCTCCGAAACTATCCATGGCTGAACGACTATAAGCCGTGGGTGACGTCGCCGGTGTCGCTGCTGGAGATTCAGCTCCTGGCGGAGATCGGCAGACGGCGCGTCGACAACCCTCGTTTCATGCGGGAGCTCATGGCGGATCCGAGATTTCAAGTTGACGAGGTTTCGATTGCAACGCTCGTCCAGCGATCGCTGGATCTCAGTTGGACGCGCGATCCGTTCGATCGGCTGATTGCGGCGCACAGTCTCGCTCGACGCCTCCCTCTCTGCAGCGTCGACGGGGTGATGCTGCAACACCACAAATTGGTCGTTCCCGAACTCCGGTGAAAACTTTTATCTAAGAGATCGACTCATCGGACGTTAACAGACTCGTGGGGATATGAGCCGATATTGGGGCTTGGCTGCTGTGGCTTTCATGCTTCCAGGGCTCTTGCCGATGCAGGACGTTCAATTGGCCCTGCCCGACGCCCGTCCGGCATGGACCATCCAGGTCGTTACCACGGGTGGGTTTCTTGGGAATGGCGTGGGGAATTATGCAGCGTCTTCGGAAGGCAAGATCGTCTGCTATCCAGAAAGCCTGTGTTCAAAGGGATTTCAGGTTCTTGAGTTTCAGCCTCTGATTGAGGCGATTCGGGCCAAGCTGACTTCCACGTCGCCTGTACTTTCCCTCGATCCATGCCATGACTGCATCATCACAGTGATGACGATTACCCACCGAGACGCTGCGGGCGTTGTGCAGACGTTTACGGCCAGGTGGAACGACGTTGGTCGACACAGGATTCCGCCGGAAATCCTCCGAGTTCATGATGCATTCGCGGCGGCGCTGCGGCGCTGAACAGTCCAATCTGCAGTTTCAGATTTCGGATTTGAAATGCAGGATTCGTCCAATTTCAAAATTCCCCGTCCTTGATTCTCGAGTCATGACGCCCTTGTCTGCTGTAGCAGGGCAATCCTCTCAGCGCCAATATTCCCTCTCCCGCTCCTGTTGTTCCTTCTCCGCTTCCATTTGTTTGCGGCGTTCCTGCTCTTGCTTGTATTCGAAGTACTCGCTGACGGCGCGGGCGGCGGACACTCCGAGCGTGACGGCGGTGGACCGGATGGTCTGAGAGCGAGCCTGGCGGCGTTCGCGGTCGGCGGCCGCAAGCTTGGCCTGCAGGCCGGGATTATCGCGATCCAACGCCATCGCGCGCTGATATCGGTCGTGGGCGTCGCCGTAGTGCGCGTCGCGATAGAAGTCATCGCCGGCTTGAATGAGAGCCGCAGCCTCCCGGCGGCGGTCTTCGATCTCGGCGCGCCTCTGCTGCGCGATGGAGGGGTCGAGACCCAACTTTGAGGCTTGCTCCAGCGCGGCCTCGGCAGCGCCGAGTTGGCCTGATGCGACGAGGCGGCGCGTCTCGCGTTCCAATTCTTCGAGGCGTGCGATGCGGGTCAGTTCACTGTCCAGGACAGCCTTCACCTCGTGATACAAAAGACTCGGATCGTCCGCAGCCCCGCATTCCTCGAGCAGCGCGAAGGACGCCTTCAGCCGCGGCACGCGATCCGGCCCGGAGGCGTCTTCGTACAGCTTCCGGGCCTGCTCGATTTTCTCGGCCCGCCACGCCAGGAACTGCCGCCACCCGCGGTCGATTTCGCTTTCGGTCGCTCCGACCAAGACCCATATCACGCCGTCTTCCACGCCGCTTTCGACGTACGACGGCTCGATCATGCTCGACGCGCGGAGACGCGACACGGTATTCAGGCTGCGGGTTGCGGACGTGGCGTTGACGACCGACGTGCGATCTTCCACGGTTTTAGAAACCAGAATGGGTCCGTGCGAGAGAAGATCGTCGACGGCCTTGAGGTATGCAGACTGACGGCTCCGTTCAGCGTCGCCGCGAATCCTCTCCGTTCCGTAGCCTACGACCATGCCCGGCGGCGAGGCGACCGGCGGCCTTACTTCGACCGCCCGGACGCCGGTACAGCCTGCAGCGCCGAGAGCTATGCTGAGAGCCGCGCCGATAATGAATCGCGTATGTGTCATACACATCTCCGTCGTCCCAACCGCCCCGCAGTCATGCGCGTTTTCTCCCCCTTCGAGGGGGAGAGCCGCCGAAGGCGGCAGGAGGTCCAACGAGTCCTTTAACGCTTTGTCTGGAGCGCGTCCGCCTCCGCGCGCGCCTTCACGAGCTGCTGTTCGTGGAACAGCGCCAGCGACTGAACGTCGGCGTTCACGGCCCCGGCGCCGCTGATCTGACGGGTCAAGGCCTCGCGGATGGGTTTATCGATCAGCTCCTGGCTGAGCGCGACAAGACGGTTCATCATGTAATCATCCGCCTCGCTCTTCGCCATGTAGACGCGGCAGTAAACCGTGTTCGTGCTCTGTCCGACCCGATATTCCATGAATCGCTTTCCGGTCAGCGGCACGGTGGTGGAGAGGCTGCGCACGACGTTGAGCAGCGACGCCTGCGCGTTGCGGCTGTTCACGACTTCCGTCACGCGAGCGGACGCCGTCTCGAAGATATTCGAGGCAAGATCGGTCATGGCCTGGGTGCGCGCCATTTCCTGCGCGATTCGGATATCGGCGTGCTTCGCCATACCCATGCCTTCGTAGGAAGCTAACGGGATCGGTTCAAACGGGTAGAGGACTGCCGTCTTTTCAAGGGCGGGACTGGTCACGACCGCTTTCTTGCCGCAGCCGGCCGACACGACGACACACAGCGCGCAAACCACAACGGCATTGCGCATTCTCATAAGCGCCTCCGGTAAGGTCCGAATCGGAACCCGACTTCATTCCGTATTCGAATCGTTTGATGTTGCTGGTGTCAATTCGACGCAGGGGTGTGTAAAAAGTGAGACAGTTATGAGTTTTCAGTTTTGAGTTATGAGTTTCGAGTTACTCAAAACTCATAACTCAAAACTCAAAACTCAATTCAGCGTAACGTACCGCTCCAACCGCGCGACCTCCTTGTCGTTCACATACTTTCCGATCTCGCGCCGGAACTGCTCCATCGACTTGTAGGGACGGTACTCCTTGAACTCCCGCAGCATCCGGTTGCCGATGCCGGGAATGCTCAGGATGTCGGCGTCGGCTGCGGTGTTGAGGTTAATAGGTACGAAGACGTATTGCTCGAGGCGCGCCACTTCTTTGTCGTCGACGTATTTGCCGATTTCGCGACGAAACTGAGCGAGGGCTTTATACGGCCGGTATTCCTTGAACTCGTGCAGCATGCGGTTCCCGAGGTTGGGGATCATCAGGATTTCCGCGTCTGCAGCGGTGTTGAGATTGAGGTGCACGAACATCTTCCCGTAGACCTCCTGCAGTTGCGGCGGCTTCAGCGACTGGCTCAGATAGGCGTTCAGGTCCGTCATGGTGAGGAAGGGCCGCTTGTCCAGGAGGCCTTTCACGATGGCGGGAGTCATATGGGGAACTTTCAACAATTCCTGCTCGGAGGCGATGTTCGGATCCAGCACTCCTGCAGATTTTCCAACCTGCGCGCTTCCTTGAATCCCGAGCGCAAGCGTTGCGCCGAGCAGGGCGGCGCTGCGAAAGAATGTGAGCCTTTTCATGATGCGGTCTCCTTGGTCATTGGTTTAACGGCGGAATCGGAGCGTGATGAACGATGGCTGAAGGAGTAGGCCAGTCCAATCAGTCCGAGCTGGATCATGGCGCCGGGGGCCAGCGTCGGAATCGCGCCGGTCATAGTTTCTTTGAAGAGATCGAGGCCGGCCAGCGAGGGGTGCATCTCCAGCTCGAATTCTTCGTTGCTGCGGTAATGGAGCAGGATTCCCGTGACTCCCGACAGTACGAAGAGCGTCATCGTCGCTTGGAGGGCGCGCACGACGCCTTGACGCTCCGTTAACAGGTGGCAGACGACGAGTCCCAGCCCGACGCCGACCAGCAGCACCGGTATCGCTTGCAGAAGGGTTTCGACGTGGCCCAACAGCAGGAGTTCCGCGCCCGTGCCGGCCAGGCCAAGCACGAGTATCGCGAGAAGGATCCGGCGCATTGCCTTCAACAAGTCCATGGATGAGAAACGAGGCTTGGACCACAGATTCGCTGCGGCCCAAGCCGAGTCGTCTATTGCGCAGCAGTCACTTTCGTGATCGCAGGGTGATGGTAATGAAAATCATTCTCAGTTGTCAATTGAGCAGGCTAGCCGCCGGCGGCGGCGAGGATCTGCCGGATGGCGCCGAGGTGGTACGCCGTGTGCGCGACGCTGGAGAGGGCGCCGGCGGCCGTGACATCGTCCCACTTGGATAGGGCGGCGGCGGTCTTCTGCCAGTCTGCGGCTGCCTGCCGAAGATCGTCCCGCAGTTTTCGCCAGTCCTCATCCGAAACGGCGGTGCGTTTCCAGGCGGCGTTCCAGTCGGCGCCCGCCCAGGGATTCGGGTCTCCTGCGGCCCAGCGGTTCAGCAGCAACAATCCGTAAAGGAGATGGTCCGTGTGAGCGGCGATCGTGGCGCGTCCTGGAATGGATTGCGCCGATGCGGCGCGCGCAGAGATCGAGTCGAGCTGGCGGAGCAGACCAAGGTCGCCGGGATTCAGTATGTAGGCTTCATCCGCCGGAGGTCCGTCGAAGATTTCCGTCAACAGCTTCGACAACGCGCGTTGAAAGATGACCCCTGTATTTTCCATTGCAAAACTATACGCGCGGTCGGCCGAATTTTCCGGCGGCGGCGCGCGGCGCGGGACGGCTATAATCACGTGTTGGCTTGGAGCATGGGAAGTCGGCCCGTTGACAGGCCGTTCAGCGATGTGATGGAATGCGAAATCTTTGTACGATCCGCTCTGCGCACTGTGTTCCTGCCGGCGAATACGAGTGAATAGACGAAAACG
>Ga0209172_10000624_pt1 | contig 93974 bp, 79 predicted proteins | sample LarsenN4metaG_FD_184113 | JGI IMG/M metagenome (GOLD analysis project Ga0209172, IMG submission 184113) | Hot spring sediment bacterial and archeal communities from British Columbia, Canada, to study Microbial Dark Matter (Phase II) - Larsen... ... | reverse complement strand
ATCGTCCGGCTGGTGCACCTCGATGCCGGCGGTCGGATCGACGGCGAGCATGCGCGAAAGGGATCGCATGGCGCCAATCGTACCCGACCGTGGCCGCAGGCCGTAAACTGCGGCAGTCATGGGCCGGAAACAAGCCAGGCCGCGCGCGAAGGTCCCCCGCGGGCTGAGTCACGTCGACGCCCGCGGCCGCGTGCACATGGTCGACGTGTCCGGCAAGCGGGCAACCGTGCGCGTGGCGGTCGCGTCGGCGGTCGTGACCGTCGGACGCGACGTGTTCCGCAAGCTGATAGATAGACCGGTCCGCAGACCGGTCCCCCAGAGCCAGGGGTTGAAGAAGGGCGACGTGCTGGCCGCGGCACGGATCGCCGGCATTCAGGCCGCCAAACGCACCAGCGAGCTGATCCCGCTGTGCCACGGCCTGTCGCCCGAGCACGTGGACGTGCAGATCGAGCTGCGCCCGCCCGACGCCCTGCACATCCGCGCCGAGGCCCGCATCGAGGCCAAGACGGGCGTGGAGATGGAAGCGCTGGTGGCGGCCAGCGTCGCCGCCCTCACCGTCTACGACATGTGCAAGTCCGTCAGCAAGGGCATCACCATCGGGCCGATCCGGCTGGAAGAGAAGACCGGCGGCAAGTCGGGCACGTGGCGGCGGCGGTAACCTGCTTGCCTGATCGCTGCACTCAGCCGCCAAGCAAATCCCCCCAAAGAGCCGCCGACTTCGGTCGGCGCGGCGTAACCACGCGGGCTGAAGCCCGCGGCACTTCAGAACCCCGCCCGCTCAGGGCGGGGCCTTCGCCCCCGCGGGCGTGTCCGTTCCGCGTCGGGGCTCGGTGGCGCGCCAAGGCCCGTCGCTTTCCGCTCCGGGTTCGGATTGGCGTAACTCAGTCGGGCGTTACCCGTCCCCCAGCTCCCGCCGGCGTTTGAAGAACTGGCGCAGCAGCGCGGCGCACGGCTCGGCCAGCACGCCGGCCGTGATCTCGACGCGGTGGTTGAGGCGTGGGTCACAGGCGATGTTGTAGAGCGAGCCGCAGGCGCCGGCCTTTTCGTCGAACGGTCCGAACACCAGCCGCTCGACGCGCGCCAGCACCAGCGCCCCGGCGCACATCGCGCACGGCTCGAGCGTGACATACATCGCGCAGCCCTCGAGCCGCCAGTGGCCCACCGCCTGGGCCGCGGCGGTGATGGCCAGCATCTCCGCGTGCGCCGTGGGGTCTTGCAGCTTCTCGCGCTGGTTGTACCCGCGGCCGATGACGCGCCCGGCCCGGACCACCAGCGCCCCGACCGGAACGTCCTCCGATTCCAGCGCGCGCCGCGCCAGCTCCAGCGCCTCGCGCATGTAGCGCCGATCGAGCTCGTCCGGATGCAACGCCAAGACAAACGCCCTCCGGCGCGCGCATGGTACTCCGCCGCCGCCCCGCCACAGGCCCGGTCGTGCGGCTGCGAAGGCGAAGGCGCTCGTCCCCACGGCCTGACGCTCCCCGTCAGAACGCACCACCCCAGGTTGCCCACAACCCGAAGAAGCCCCCCGACTCTTCTCCGGGGCCCGCGCGGGCTTGCCGCCACCAGCGCCCCGCCGCGTAATATGCGCCATGAAGCGAAACGTCCGCGTCGCGGCCGTCTCGGCCGGCTTGCTGGCCCTCGGCGTCAGCGCCGCCGTCGCGCTGACAGCGATGCAGCAGGCGCGCCTGCGGCAACGACTGCTGGCGGGTCTGGAGTCGCCGGACCGCGAAGTCCGCCGACAGGCGGCGTGGACCGCCGCCGAGCTGCGGCAGACGGCCATTGCGCCACGACTGATCGAGCAGCTTGCCGGGCGCGAGCCGGACGAAGGCGTGCGCGAGGCGTATGTGTACGCGCTGGGCCGGATGGGCGACCCGGCGTACTTCGATGCGCTGACAACCGTCATCCGCGATGACCCAAGCGGGTACGTGCGCTGCGCCGCGTGGCTCGCTGCGGCCCGCGCCGATCCGCAACGCACCCGCGCGCGGCTGGCCGTCGCCCCGCCGCCAACCGACCCGTGGGACCGCATCGGCCAGGCCCAGGCGCGGGTGGCAACGGGCGACGTAAGCGGGTTCGAGGAGCTTCTATACCGGGCTGAGCATGGTGAGGCGCCACGCCGCGAAGTGGCCGCCCGCGCGCTGTATAAGTGGCTGCGGCCGCTGCTCGACGCCGCCGGCCGCTGGCCGCTCGACGCCAACGCGCGCGAAGGCGAGATCTGGCCCGAAGCCCTGACCGCCGAGCTCCGCCAGCGCTGCGCCGAGTTGCCCCTGGCGCAGATCGCCGCCGATACCCTCCAGCACGCGCCGCGCTCCGAGCAGTTCCGCCGCAACGTCTGGCGCCTGACGCGGGCCCGCGAGCGCCTGGCGGCAGTGCTGTTCGCAGATGCGGGAGCGAATGGCAATGGTGTCGGGCATGAATGACCGTTGGCAAGCGTCGCGAGGGTACTCGCCCCGCGCCACGGCGGGCTCGCGCCTGCCGCTCTGACAGAACCGCGGTTACACTACACGCGTGCATCCGCTGTTGGACATCTTTGAGCGGACGGTTGAACGGTCCGGCGACCGCCTCGCGGCGGGCGATGCGAACCTGACGCTCGACTACGCGAGCTTTCGGGCGGTCGCTGCGGGGCTGGCTCCGCGGGTGGCCGCGCTGAGCGAGCGGCCGCACGTCGGGATCCTGGCGCCCACGTCCACCGCCGGCGCCGTCGCGATCTTCGCCTGCTGGTACGCCGGAAAGACGCCCGTGCCGCTCAACTTCCTGCTTGGCCCGGCCGAGCTGGGAAAGATCATCCGCGACGCCGACCTGGACGCCGCGCTGACCGTCGCGCCGTTCGAGCCGGCGCTGAAGTCTGTCGGGATTCGCACGCTGCTTCTGGACGCGGAAACGTTGCGCGCGGGCGCTGGCGCGGCCGTGGTCGCGAGGTCGGCCACGCCCGTGCCGCCGCGCCAGCCCCACGACCTGGCCGTCATCCTCTACACCTCGGGCACGGCCGGCGACCCCAAGGGCGTCTGCCTGAGCTTCGAGAACATCGTCCGCAACGTGCAGGCCAGCATTGAGCACGCCCGCCTGACGCCCGACCAGGTGCTGCTCAGCGTCCTGCCGCAGTTCCACAGCTTCGGCTTCACGGCCAAGATCGTGCTGCCGCTGCTGTTGGGCGCGACGGTCTGGTTCCAGCCGCGCTTCAGTCCGCTGGCGGTCGTGCAGACCATCGCCGAGAAGCGCGTCAACGTCTTCATGGCCGTCGCCAGCATGTACGCCGCCATCGCCAAGCTCAAGCACGCCGACCCGGGCGCGTTCTGCTCGTTGGGACTGGCCATCAGCGGCGGCGAGGCCCTGCCCATGTCCGTGGCCCTGGCATTCAAGGAGCGCTTCGGCGTGGACCTCATGGAAGGCTACGGGCTGACGGAGACCTCGCCCGTGGTCTCGATCAACGTGCCCTGGGCGCACCGGCTCGGCTCGGTGGGCCGCCCCATCCCCGGCGTCGAGGTCTACGCGGTCGATGCCGGCGGGGGGCGGCTGCCGGCGGACGCCGAAGGAGAGCTGCTCATCCGCGGCCACTGCGTCATGCAGGGCTACCACAACAAGCCGCAGGCCACCGCCGCCGTGCTCCGCGACGGCGCCCTGCACACCGGCGACCTGGGCCGCGTCGACCCCGACGGCTTCCTCTACATCACCGGCCGCGCCAAGGACCTGATCATCGTCGGCGGCGAGAACGTCGCCCCGCGCGAAATCGAGGAGGTGCTGCTGTCGCACCCGGCGGTGGCGGAGGCGGTGGTCGTCGGCGTGCGCGACGAAGTCCGCGGCGAGGTGCCGGTCGCGTACGTGATCCTGAAGGACGGTGCGGCCGCTATGGATGCGGCCGGCGCAACGGCCGGCGATCGCGCCTCAGCGACCCGAGCGACAGAATCCGAGCTGCGCAGCTTCTGCCGCGAGCGGCTGGCGGGCTACAAAGCGCCGCGCGAAGTGCACATCGTCCGCGACCTGCCGCGCGGCCCGACCGGCAAGGTGCTCAAGCGCGAGCTCAGCTCACGTTCGTAGTCTCGTCCTGCGTCTCGTCGACGTAGGCGGCGCGGTCCGCGTCCAGCGCTACGCCCACCTCCAGGCCGTAGTCCGGGTCGTCGGCCAGGACGTGCGTGTACATCACCCGCGCCCGGCGGCTGATCATGAAGCCCAGCCCGGGCGGCGTGGATTGGCCCGGCAGGTGCGAGCACAGCTCGTAGCACTGCCCTTGGTGGACGCCGTAGCCGACCGGCACACGCAGCCGCATGCCGTTGGGCGCGGCATCCACGCAGCGGCAGCGCAGCACGGTGGCCGTGCGGTTGTCGATCATCCAGAGCGTGCCGATGACCGCGGAGCGCGGCTCGCGGCGGCGTTCGGACGGACGGACGGCGGGCGCGGATTCCAGAACTTGCGGGGTCATCACGGGGCCTCCGTTGCCTGATTTCGCCGGTCAATCAGCCGCCTGTGGCGGCCCGTGCTTCGTTTCCCCTGACTCATGCAGGCCCAGCTCGCGCAGCCAGCGCTCGCTCGCCTCCGGCGTCAGCCCGACGAACTTCTCGCGCGGCAGGCGCGACTCGCGCGGCGGCCGGGCCAGGTCGCGCTCGACCCGCTTCCAGAACTCGTCCGAGCGCATCGGCTTGGCGCGCCGCGCCCGGGCTGCCTTCGCAATCGCCCGATCCGACGACACGACCACCAGGCGCCGCGGCGCCGGATGCGTGCGGATGATCTCGCTCAGGACCGCGTCGGCGCTGACGCCGCTCCCGCTGAACGTCAGTGTGACGTCCGGGTCGGCCATCTGGCGGACGCGGACGTCGGCCGGCTGCGGTCCGTCAAAAACCAGGTGGACTTTGCGGCTCGTCCTCCGAACCCAATTGCCCAGCAGCGTGCAGAGCGTCGAGCGGCTGGGCGGCCGCTCGGGCTGGGCGTCGCCTGCTGCGAAGAGCAGGTTGTTCCCGTCGACCAAGACCGGCATCGCCCCACTCTTCCCACATACGTAGCTTACGTGGTGACGGATCGTCCGGCAATGATAATCTGGCTGCGGAGCGGCCAGGCGGCTGCCACGCGGGCCGCGCGGCACGAACCCGTTTGACCGCGAACACCGGCCCAGAGAGAATCCGGCGGCGACCGCCGGACCGCGCGAACGCATGATGCAATCGCCGCTCGCCCGATGCGCTGACCTCCCGGCAGCACTGTGCGCGCTGCTTGCATGCGGGCTTACGAGCACCCAGCGCCAGGACGAAACCCCGATGACGACCGCCAGCCAGCCCCAGCACACCAACCGGCTGATTCAGGCCACGTCCCCGTACCTGCTGCAGCACGCCCACAACCCGGTGGACTGGTACGAGTGGGGGCCGGAGGCGCTGGAGAAGGCCCGGCGCGAGGGCAAGCCGATCTTCCTGAGCATCGGCTACTCCGCCTGCCACTGGTGCCACGTCATGGCGCATGAGAGCTTCGAGGACGAGGAGATCGCCGCCGTCATGAACCGCCTCTTCGTCAACGTCAAGGTCGATCGCGAGGAGCGCCCGGACCTGGACGACATCTACATGCAGGCCACGCTGATCCTCAACCAGGGCCAGGGCGGCTGGCCCATGAGCGTGTGGCTCACGCCGGAGCTCAAGCCGTTCTTTGCCGGCACATACTTCCCGCCGCGGGCGAAGTTCGGCCGGCCGGGCTTCCAGGAGCTGTGCGCGCGGATCGGGGAGCTGTGGCAGACGCGGCGCGCGCAGCTCGAAGCCGATGCGCAACGGCTGACGCAGGCCGTGCAGGAGTCGCTGCAGGCTGACCGCGCGCGGCCGGGCGGCTTCTCGCTCGAGGCGATCGACCGCGTCGCGCTGCTGATGGCCAGCGCATTCGACCGCACGCACGGCGGCATCAGCGGCGGCGGGACGAACAAGTTTCCGCCCAGCATGACGCTCGATCTCTTCCTGCGTTACATCCATCGTCACGGGGCTCAGGAGCGTGAGTCGCAGCGGCTGCGCGCGCTAGTGGAGCTGACGCTGGACCGCATGGCCCACGGCGGGATTTACGACCAGCTCGCCGGCGGCATCCACCGTTACAGCACGGATGTCGAGTGGCTCGTCCCGCACTTTGAGAAGATGCTGTACGACCAGGCCCTGGTCAGCCATATCTACATTCAAGCGTTTCAGTTCACGAAGAAGCCGCTGTACGCCCGCGTCGCGCGCGAGATCTTCGACTATGTGCTCGACGACCTGCGCTCGCCGCACGGCGGCTTCTACAGCACGCGCGACGCCGACAGCGAGGGCCAGGAGGGCAGGTACTACGTCTGGACGAAGGCGGAGGTGCAGGAGGCGCTCGGCCAGGAGGACGGCGAGCTGTTCTGCAGCTTCTATGACGTGAGCGAGGTCGGCAACTGGCACGACCCGCACGAGCCGGGCGCGGTCAAGAACATCCTGCACGTGCCGCGCGAGCCGGAGGTCGTTGCCAGGCTGCACAAGCTGGAGCCGGCCGAGCTGGAGCGGCGGCTGACAGCGGCGCGGGCAAAGTTGCTGGAAGTGCGACGCAAACGCGTGCCGCCGGGTCGTGACGACAAGGTCCTGGCCGAGTGGAACGGCATGATGATCGCCAGCCTGGCACGCGGCGGCGCGGTGCTGGGCGAGGCTAAGTACGTGGCGGCGGCGGCGCGGGCGGCGGAGTTCGTGCTCGACAAGATGTACGCGGACGGTCGCCTGCTGCGCTCGTGGCGCGCCGGCCGACGGATGGAGGCGGCATTCCTGACCGACTATGCCGGCTTGCTCGAGGGGCTGATCGAGCTGTACGAGGCGACGTTCGAGAAGCGCTGGCTCGAAGCGGCCGTGCGGCTGAACGAGACGGCGGTGGAACTGTTCTGGGACGAGCAGGAGGGCGGCTTCTTCTTCACGGCCGACGACCACGAGCGGCTCATTACGCGCGTCAAGGACGTGCGCGACGGAGCGACGCCGTCCGGCAACTCGGTGCAGCTCATGAACCTGCTGCGGCTGAGCGTGATGCTCGGCGACGCCAGGCTGCGCGACATGGCCGAGAAGACCATGGAACACTTCGCGGGCGAAGTGCTGGGCCGCAGCGGCGCCAGCGAGCGTTTCCTGGCGGCCGTGGACTTCGCGCTGGCCGGGCCGGTCGAGCTGGCGGTCGTGGGCGATCCGTCCGATGCAGCCACGCAGGCGCTGCTGAGAGAGATTCGCGACACCTATCTGCCCAGCCGCGTCATCATGCTGTTGAATCCGGCTCGACCGTCGGAGGCGGCCAAATCGCCGTTGCTGGAAAGCCGCGCGCTCGTGGACGGCCAGCCGGCGGTCTACGTGTGCCGCAACTACGCCTGCAAGCTGCCGACGACCAGCCCGCAGATGCTGGAATCGCAGTTGGGCGGGTCGCGCTGACGTGTGCAGCCCGTCAGGCCCGGGCCAGGTAGCTGTCCGGGCACGCGTCCTGCATGGCCAGCAGGCCAATCAGGTTCCAACCGAGCTGGTCCAGGGGGTCAGGGTTCGGTGCGATAAGATGCGGGTCCGAGCGCGTTCGCGCGCGACGGCTTCCTTGTTCCCGGGATGGAGGACGAAGATGGCCGCCGGTCTGCCCGCCACGTGCCAGTGCGCCGTCATGACGGCCTTCAACCAGCCCATCCGCACGCAGAGTTTCCGGCTTCCGTCGGAACTCAAACCCGGCGAGCTGCTCATCCGGGTCGAGCTGGCCGGCATGTGCGGCACCGACGTGCACCTGCACAAGGGGCAGCTCGACGTCCCGCTCCCGCTGATCATGGGCCACGAGACCGCCGGCCGCGTCGCCGCGCTAGGCGACGGCGAGACCCGGGACTGGCTCGGCCGGCCGCTGGTCGTCGGCGACCGCGTCTCGTTCACCGTCGGCCGAACCTGCGGCCGCTGCCGATACTGCCGCGTCTACCGCCTGCCCAGCCGTTGCCTGAACCGCCGCGCCTACGGCGTCAACACGCCCTGCGATTCGCCGCCGCACCTGCTCGGCGGTTACGGGCAGTATCACTTCCTGCACGCGGACACGGCGGTGTTCAGGTTGGCGGACGATCTGCCGAGCGAGGCGGTGGTGGGTGCGGGCTGCGCGCTGGTGACGGCGGTTCACGGCTTTGAGCGCCTGCAGATGCAATCGGGCGAGTCGGTCGTGATCCAGGGGGCCGGGCCGGTCGGGCTGGCGGCGCTGGCGCTGGCGAAGGACGCCGGCGGGCGGCCGTGCATCGTGATCGGCGGACCGCGCGCGCGGCTGGAGCGCTGCCGGCGCTTCGGCGCCGACCTGACGATCGACATCGACGAAGTGCCCGACCCGGCCAAGCGCCGACGCATGGTGCTCGCTGCCACCGAGGGCCTGGGCGCGGACATGGTGGTCGAGTGCGTGGGCCTGCCGCAGGCAGTGGCCGAGGGCTGGGAGCTATGCCGCGACGGCGGGAAGTACCTGGTGCTGGGCCACTACGGCGATGCGGGGCCGATTGCGCTGAATCCGCATCTCATCACCCGCAAAGAACTGACCGTTCTTGGAAGCTGGGGCAGCGAGCCGCAGCACTGGGTGAAGGCCTTGGAACTGCTGCGAACGCGGCGCGACCGATATCCGTTCCACGAGCTGATCACACATCGCTTCGCGCTCGACCAGGTCGATCAGGCCCTGGCAGCGGTGGCGAACTGGCAGACAGGTAAAGCCGTTATCGTCCCCAACGCGTAGCCGCACGCGGAATCGCCGCGTTTCTTCCTGCGGATCCGACGCATCTGCATCCGGCGCGGTCGTATCCCACGTCCCCACGCGACGCGCAGGTTTGGGTTGCTCGGACCGGGGAACGAATTGAATACTCCGGCGGGATCAATCTGTCGCGGGTTGGACAACGACAGCTTGGAGGTGGAGAGAAAATGCCTTCTCGGTTTCATGTCATTTCGGGTCGTGCCGTTCGCATTGGCGCTGCGGTCGGACTGGGCTGCGTGCTGATGCTGACCGACGTCACCGGGGCCTCGGATTTCGCCTCGACGCCGATCATGCGTGTCGATCAGGACTGGGAGGCGGTTCTGATCGAGCCCGGCCCCGACACGTGCGCGCCGCAGTTCCACACCGTGATGTCGCCGTTCGATAGCCTGGAAGCGCTCGCCCTGCAAGCGGACTGGAACTTCCGCGAGGATCCGGAGTTCATCCCCGGTGGCTTGCAACTGCTGGCGTTCGCCGGCGAAGACGTGGTCGCGGCCCGCAGTCTGCGCGAGGACCCGCTGAGCACGGTGGCCGAGACCATCACCTGGACGCAGCGGATGGCGACCACCGGCTCGTGGTTGCGGTTCGAGATCGTGGGCAACTCGACGAGCTGGGGCGCGTTCGGCGGCTCGGATACGCGGCTGTGGGGCACCACCGGCGTGGCGAACCTGAACGCCTACCGCACGGACCTGTCCGTCGGCAAGTCCTGGGTCAGCTATGGCGCCAACCGCGTGCAGTTGCTGCGGATCCGGGAAGTGCGTTTCTATGATGGGAATAACAACCTGCTCTCGCGCGACACCACGTCGCACGTTGTGTACCAGCAGTAGCCGGTGGCGGCCGGAGAGCGCAGTTTGGAAATCGCAAACTGGGGTTGAACCATGAGACCATACGCAGCTCGAAGCGGATGCCGTCGCCTGACAGACCGCGGCCGACGCGGCGGCGTCGTCGTGTACATCGCCATCTCCATGACGGTCGTCTTCGGCATGGCGGCCCTGGCGGTGGACATCGGCATGCTGTACTCGGCGCAGGCTGAGCTGCAGCGCTCGGCGGACGCGGCCTCGATGGCCGGAACCTGGGAGCTGCTGAACGAGGACCGCCTGCGGGGCGCTGATTATGCGCAGGCGGTGGTCAACTCCGCCAGCGAGCGGACCGTGCAGGTGGCCGCCCTCAACGCCGTCCTCAAGTACGCCACCATCGTGCAGCCGGACCAGGATGTGCAGTTCGGCCACTGGACTGTCAACCCGGATGGCAGCGGCTACATGACCTATGGCGGCGACGCGGCCAGCTACAACGCGGTCGAGCTGCTGGCGCAGCGGAACGAGGGCCGCGGCGGGTCGATCGCGCTCTCGTTTGCCCGCCTGCTGGGCGTGAGCACGAAGGACCTGCGGGCGCGGGCGATCGCGGCGGCCCTGGACGGCATTTCGGGCTTTGAGGTCCCGGAGCCGGGCGAGACGGTGGGTCTGCTGCCGTTCGCGCTGCAAGTCGACATCTGGAACCAGCTCCTGGCTGGGACTTTCACGACCGGGGACAACTACAGTTACGACCAGGATACGCAGACTGTCGGCAACGGCCCGGACGGCATCAATGAGTTGAACCTCTACCCCGGCGCGGGTGCAACGCAGCTCCCACCCGGCAACTTCGGCACGGTCGACATCGGCTCGCCCAACAACAGCACCGCCGATATCTCGCGCCAGATCCGGTTCGGCGTGAACGAGTCGGACTTGGCGTACTTCGGCGGGCGACTGGAGCTGGGTCCGGACGGTACGCTGGCCCTCAACGGAGACACCGGTCTGAGCGCGGCGGTCAAGGATGACCTGATCTCGATCATCGGGCAGCCGCGGACGATCCCGCTGTTCAGCACCGTCTCCGGGCCGGGCAACAACGCGATGTTCACGATCGTCGGCTTCGCGGGGGTGCGCATCCTGGACGTCAGGCTGACGGGCGCCATGAGCAGCAAGCGGGTGATCATCCAGCCGGCGGTGGTCGTGGACGACGGGGCGATCTCCGGCGGCGACAGCAGCTCGAGCTATGGCGTGTACGCTCCGGTGCGGCTCGTGCAGTAACGCTCGGCCCCAGCGTCCGATCGCGGCGCGGTGTGTCGGCCTGTAGGTCGGTCCACCGCGCACGCCGCGCCAGCACCTGCAGCCGCCGCAGGTTCACCGCGTCCCATTCCTCGCCATCCGAGTTCCGCCCCTTGGCGGTCTCCAGGATGATGGGAAGGCCCACGAAGCGCCGATCGGCCAGCACATTGCGGAAACCCGCGTCGCCGATGCAGCCCAGCCCGACATGCTCGTGGCGGTCCAGATGCGAGCCGAGCTCGCCCTGGCTGTCGTTGATGTGCCAGCAACGGACGCGCCGCAGATCGACCTGCCTGGCCGCGAGCTGGATCATCTGCTCGTAGAGGTGTGGCTCACGGATATCGTAGCCAGCCGCGAAGACGTGGCACGTGTCGATGCACACGCCGACACGCTGTGGCTCCTGCACCTGCCCGACGATCGCGGCCAGCTCCGCGAACGTGCGGCCCAGCGTCGTGCCCTGACCGGCGGTGGTCTCCAGCAGCACCATCGTTGTCAGGTGCGGCTGCTCGTCGAAGAGGCGGTTCAGGGCTGCGGCCACGCGCGCGATCGCCCGCTCACGCGGCTGCTGGCCCGCCGCACCCGGATGCACGACGAGATACGGGATCGCCAGCACGTGGCAGCGCTGCAGCTCCGCGGCCAAAGCCGTCCGGCTCCTCCTCCACAGTGCGTCCTCGGCCGATGCCAGGTTGATCAGGTACGTCGCGTGCGCGACCGGTGGACCGAATCCCGGCGTCTGAAGCAGCTCGTGCCAGCGGTCGACGTCGTCGCGGACCAGCGATGCCGCCCCCCACTGCCGCTGGTTCTTGACGAACACCTGCACGGTGTCGAAGCCCAGCCGCAGGGCCGCCTCGATGGCGTGATGCATCCCCCCGGCGATCGACAGGTGCGCGCCGAAGCAGTGCCCCCGCCACCGCTGCCCGCCGCGGCGCGTGCAGTGGCCTGATTCTTTGACGCCAACCATTCCGGCCTATCTAATGGGTGCAAAACCCGGGGTCAAACGCTGGCCGCCAACACCGTGCTCGAACCGCCGCTCATCCTCGCCTCGGCCAGCCCGCGCCGCCGGGAGTTGCTCGCGCAGCTCGGCGTGCCGTTCGAGGTGATCCCGTGTGCGCTTCCGGAGCCGGAGGGGCCGCCGACGGAGGTCACGCCCGCGTCGTGGGCCGAGGCGCTGGCGTACTTCAAGGCCCGCAGCGTGGCGGGCGAGCACCCGGGCCGCTGGGTGCTGGGGGCGGATACGATCGTAGTGTGCGCGGGGCAACTGCTGGGCAAGCCGGCCGACCTGGCCGACGCGCGGCGCATGCTGGAGCTTCAGGCCGGTCGGTCGAGCCAGGTGATCACAGGCGTGGCGCTGGTGAAGGTTGGCGCGGCGGAGTCACGGATCGTGGCGCACGAGGTGACGCGCGTGTGGATGCGCGACGATCCGGTCGAGCGCGAGCGCTACCTGGCCAGCGGCGACTGGCGCGGGAAGGCGGGCGCGTACGGCATCCAGGATGTGCAGGACCGGCTGGTGGAGCGGCTGGCGGGCAGCTTCTCGAACGTCGTCGGCCTGCCGCTCGAGCTGGTCGGCCGGCTGCTGGGCGCGCTTCGGCGCCCCGGCCGATAAGCGCTGGTCGCAGGCCGCCCGCGGAGATATAGTGGCTGGGACATGGATGGCGGTTCGGCGATCGCCGATACTATGCATCGGATGCGCCCCGCCCGAAGACGGCCGGTGGTGAGGGGCTGGAACCACGGCGACCCACCCCAGGCAACGTAAGGTGACCGCGAGCGATGGCTTCCCGACTGGATTCAGCGCTGGGCGAGTACCTCAAGCAGATCAAGCACTATCCGCTGCTGACGGCCGAGGAGGAGCGCGAGCTGGGGTCGAAGATCCGCGCCGCCGCCCAGGCCGAGCAGCAGCTCGGCCGCGGCGAGATCAGCGTGCGCGAATACGAGGAGCGGCAGCGGGCGGCGGCCGAGGCGCGCGAACACATGATCTCGGCCAACCTGCGGCTGGTGATCAGCGTGGCCAAGAACTTCCGCAATCGCGGGTTGCCGATGGAGGACCTGGTCGAGGAGGGCAACGTCGGGCTGGTGAACGCGGTGGACCGCTTCGATCCGCTGATCGGCTCGCGCTTCAGCACCTACGCCAGCTACTGGATCGACCAGGCCATCCGCAAGGCGGTGCAGAACGCCAGCCAGATGATCCACATCCCCAGCTACCTGATGGAGCAGATCGGGCACATGAAGCTGGCGTTGCGCGAGCTGGAGGAGCGGCTGCACCGCGAGCCGACCATCCAGGAGCTGGCCGTGCACATGCGGATTTCGCCCCGTAAGGCGGCGGCGATCTCGCAGGCCATCCGCGCGTGCACCTCTCCGACGCCGACCGGCGTCAGCGACGACGGGACGTCGCTGACCGACACGCTCCCGGACAAGCGCACGCCCGCCCCGCACGAGGCGATCTTCTCCAAGTCCGACGCCCAGTTCGTGGCCAACATGCTGGACCGCATCACCGAGCGCGAGGCGCTGGTGCTGCAGATGCGCTACGGGCTGAACCACGGCAAGCGGCTGACGCTTAAGGAGATCGGCGCGGCCGTCGGCCTGACCCGCGAGCGCGTGCGGCAGATCGAGAAGGAAGCCAAGCGCAAGCTCGAAGAGTACGTCAAGGAATACGTGTAGGCTCCGGCTGGCGTGTGGCCAGCCGCTCCCGGCTGTGCTTGCATCCGCTGCAGCCCTGGGCGCCTCGGTCGCGCCCGCGATGTCGACGCTTACCCCCGATGCTGTCCAGGGTGAATCCGGCTGCCCTGCACCCGCGGATATACTGGATTCGTGCCGTGCTATCGCTGCGTCATCTGCCAGCGCGAGGTCGACTGCCCCGGCGGTCCGCTGCCGGCGCTCCACCCCTTCTGCTCCGAGCGCTGCAAGTGGATCGATCTGGGCCGCTGGTTCCGCGGCCAGTACACCATTGACCGCGACCTGCGGCCTGAGGACGTCGCCGACGCGCCGCCGGACCTGGCGCCCCGCGACGAGTAGGTGCAGCCGCTCAGTGCCTGAAGTGCCGGGTGCCCGTGAAGATCATCGCCACGCCGCGCTCGTCGCAGGCGGCGATCACCTCGGCGTCGCGCTTGCCGCCGCCGGGCTGGATGATGGCGGTGACGCCGGCGTCGATCAGGACGTCCGGCCCGTCGCGGAAGGGGAAGAAGCCGTCCGAGGCGGCGACGGCGCCGGCGAGCTTCTGCCCGTGACCGTTCTCGCGCGCCAGCCAGACGGCGATGCGGCAGCTCATGGCGCGGCTCATCTGCCCGGCTCCGTTGCCGATCAGCATGCCGTCGCGAACGATGCTCACCGCGTTGCTCTTGGTGTGCTTGGCGATCAGCCAGGCGCACCGCAGATCGGCCACCTCGCGCTCGTCCGGCGTCCGCTTCGTGACGACCTGCCACTGTTCTTGGTTCAGGCCGAGCAGGTCGGGCGTCTGCACCAGCATTCCGCCCGCAATACTGCGGTAGACAAGCTCACTCTCGTCCGGCGGCGCGGCCATGTCGCCCACCGCCAGCAGGCGCACTTTCCCGCCCCATTTCTTCTTCGGCCGCGCAGGTGGCAATGTGGGACCGGTCTCTGACGGGTCACCTGGGGCGGTGACCGGCTTCACACCGCGGATGACCTGCACGGCCTCCTCCGTGAACGCCGGCGCGAGCCAGACCTCGAGGAAGAACCCGCCGGGGGCAAAGGGCGCCCCGGCCTCTTTGAGCGGCTTGCCGAAGCGGTCGTAGGTCTCCATCACGACCGCCGCAAACTCCGCATCGACCTCGAAGTTGCAGGCCAGGATGCCGCCCATCGCGGCGTTCGGGTCGCCGAGGTATGCGCGCCGATAGGCCTCCGTCTGCGCCGCAAGCTTTGCCCGCCGCCGTTCCTCGCGCGTCATTCGGGAGTTCGCCGGCGCCGCGGGTGCGATCCCGACGCCGCAGGGGTTGGTGTGTTTGACGAACACGCAGGCCAGCCCGTGTGTGGGACCGGCTATCAGCCGGTCATGTGTGCCACCGGCTGGTAGCCGGTCCCACAAGAATCTGGGGCCTGCCCGCGTCAGCTCCGCGCACAGCCCCAGCGCCGCGTCGGCGTCGAGGTAGTTGTTGTACGAAAAGCGGCTCCGCCGATTGTCCTGATCGGCGAAGGAATCCGCGACTGTCAAATCAAGCCTGTCGCTGCGCAGATTCTCCTGCAGAAGCTCACCAATGGTGTGTGGGTTCTCTCCGTATCGCAACCGTCCGTGGCAGATGAATTCCAGGAAGCGAACTACAGGAGTCCGATCGGTCGTTTCTCTTGAGCTGATCCATTCGGCAATTGCCGCATCGTGTCGCACCGTGGCGAGAAAGACGGCAAACGCACCGAAGCCACTGCCGGTGAGCAATAGCGCTTCGCCGACCAATGGTCCCGAGACCGGCTGGCCGCGTTGCCGGCTCTCGCGCAGTGCGTCCAGCACGACCGGGTAGCTCTCTACTTCCAGGACGGCGAGCACGTGCTTGTGGTTTTTCGCCGCCGCGCGCAGCAGCGCGACGCCGCCGATGTCGATCATCTCGATGGCCTGCTCGAAGGTGCAGTTCGAGTCGGCGACGGTCTGCTCGAACGGGTAGAGGTTCACCACCACCATGTCGATCGGCTCGACGCCCAGCTCCGCGAGCTGCCGCAGGTGCTGCGGGTTGTCGCGGTCGGCCAGGATCGCCGCGAAGATCTTCGGGTGCAGCGTCTTGACCCGCCCGTCCAGCAGCTCGCCGAAGCCGGTGATCTGCTCGATCGGCGTGACGGGGATGCCGGCCTCCGTCAGCACCTTCGCGGTACCGCCGGTGGAGATCAATTCGACGCCGAACTCTTCGTGCAGCGCGCGGGCGAACTCCACGACCCCCGTCTTGTCGTAGACGCTGATCAACGCACGGCGAATCCTGTGAGACGACGACAAGGGCTTCTCCGACTGGCCGGTGCACCACCGTGTTCCGGCGCCGACCCGGCCGACCATGCGAGCGTCCGGGCCGCGGCACGATCGCCCACGCAGAGATTATCGTGGGCTGCGCGCCGGCGGGCGAGGGCGCCTTGCAGAGCGGATGTTCGCCGGCGATCGCGGCTCGCGAATGGGAGGGGAAGTTCGAGCGCTGGCACGACGTGGGCTACTGGCAGCGCATGCTGAGCGAAGGTGAACGGGCCCCAGGCGGCATCCGTCGCGTCAGCGACGTCGACGCCGGCTGACGGTCACGGCGACGGCTGCGCGACTTCCAGGCGCTCGGTCGGCAGCTCCGCGTCCACCAGCGTGAGAAAGCGGATCACGACCGACCGCAGCGGCCGTCCGCGCTCGTTGGTGGGAATCTCGGCGATCTGCTTCAGCGTGCGCAGGCTTTCCTCGTCGCTGGCCTGGCCGATCACGGTGTACTGGCCGTCGAGCTCCGGCAGCCGCGTCAGGCTGACGAAGAACTGGCAACTGGCGGAGTTCGGGTCGCTGGGTTTGCGGGCCATGGCCAGCGTGCCGACGGTGAATGGGGCGTCGTGGAATTCGGCGGGGAGGGTTTTGCCGTCGGGCCGCGTGCCGGTCTCGCTGCCGTCGGGCGAACCGCCCTGGAGGATGAAGTCCGACACGATGCGGTGGATGGTCTTGCCGTCGTAGAAGCGCTCGCGTACCAGCTCCAGGAAGTTCTCCACGTTCCGCGGCGCCTGGTCGTAGAGCAGCGCAAACGTGATCTTGCCGACGTCGGTGACCAGGATCGCATTCTTGCGCCGCTCGACGCGGAACTCGGCGCTGGCCGCTTGTACCTTCCCGTCCAGCGGCCTCCACTCCAGCCGATAGCGGCCCGAGTACCGCAGTTGCCGGTAGACGGCGCGCAGATCCACCTCCGCGCCAAGGACGGCCTGGCCCGCCAGCCGCAGCGCGCCCGCCGCAGCCGCCGCCGGCCGGCTGTCCGCCGCCGGCTGGCTGCTCGCGGCCGGCAGAATCGGCGTCGGCTTCTCGTTCTCATACGACACGAACAGGGCCGGATGATCCGCCGTGCCGAAGATCAGCTCGCGCGGCAGTGTGATCCCGCTGGCATTCTCGCCGCTCTCGCCCGCTGGAACCTCCACCGGCTCGGCGCTGGAATTGAACAGCGTAAAGCGCAGCCGCACCGGCTGGCCCGGACTGAACAGCGTGCGGGCTGTCCCGATCTCAGCGCGCAGGGCCGAGGCCTCAGCCGGCGGCTCAGCCGCTTGGGCCAACAAACCCCCCGCCACGCACGTCGCCGCCGCCAGGCAGGCGACGTTCGCAGAGCGAATCGAGACGGCCTTCATGGGTCTCCGTATCTGTATACCGCCAGACCGCCGATCGGTTGATCAGCGGGCCAGGTGCGTCCTGTGCCGTCCGCCCCCGGCTAGACGACCGCCCGCAGCTCCAGGTGCAGCACGCCGCCCAGCCCCCGGATCACATCCAGCGTCTCCGTGCTGGGCCGCTCGTCCAGCGCGATCGTGCACCAGGCCGCCCGCGCCCCGACGAAGACGCGCGTCACGATCTCCTCCGCGTTGATGCCCTCGGCACGGATCGCGTCCATGATCGAGGCCAGCACGCCCACCGCGTCCCGCAGCCGCAGCACGAGCTGCCAGGTCGCCGGGCTGCGCTCCAGCAGGTTCACGCAGTTCAGCACCTCGCCCGCCACCAGGAATTGGCGCACGATCCGCACCGCCTCGGCGGCCGTCGCGTCGCGGGCCTGTTGCGTGCGGTCGGCAAGCTGCCGCGTGACGATCACACCCGGTCGCTCGAGCAGCGCGGGCTGCACACGAAGCGCTTCGCGCGCCCCTTCCGCCGCACTCAGGTCCAGCCCGACGCGCAGCGACTTCTTGTGGATCGCATCCAGCAGCGCCGTCTGATCGATCCCGCCGCCGTGGCCCACGTACACGAGCTGGCTGCCCGCGCTCAGGTTCTCCAGCAGCGCCGCATCCACCACCAGCCCCTCGCCGCGCATCGGCGGCGCGTAGGCCGTGACGATCTGGCTGCGGCGGGCCAGCTCGCGCGGCCAGGAACAGAACTCGATCTCCCCCGCCGGCGGCGCGCTGCCAACCGCAGACGCCGACCACGCCAGCAGCTTCATATCGAAGGCCCGCGCCCGTCGGGCCAGCTCATGCCCGACGGCGTCGAACCCCAGGACGCCCAGCGTCTGCCCGGCCAGGCCGCGGGCCAGGGCGGCGTCCGGCACGGGCGCGCCGGCCCGCAGCGCGGCGGCGTGGTCGAGCAGTCGCCGGTCCAGGGCGAGCATCAGTCCGAACATCAGCTCGGCAACGGCGACGGCTTCCTTGTCCGGGCAGTGCGTCACGAAAACGCCTTCGGCCGATGCCTCCTCGGCGGCGATGTTCGAGACGTCCGTGCCGCAGCGGACGATCATCTGCAGCGACCGGGCGGCAGCCACCGCGTCGGCCGAGACGCCCGTCCGGCCGACGATGAGGATGGCGGCGTCCCGGATGCGGCTGACCAGCCGCTCCGCGGTGAGGTCGGGCTCGTAGAGCACCTCGGTTCCCAGGGCGCGCAGCTCGTCCAGGGCGGCGGGCGGGAACGCGCACGTGACGAGCAGCTTCATGACGCGGCTCCGCTTGGCTCGCGCGACCTGTGCGCAGGTCGGGGCGGCTATTAGACCATAATCTGCGCGGCACGACAAAGACGGCAACTGCGATCCCGTCGCGGCGTCCGGTGCGTGCGACCCGGCCGGGGCGAGGTCACTGCGTGCCGCCGCTGCCGAAGGCGCGTTCGATGAAGTTCGTGTCCACGTTGCCGCGCAGAAAGTCGGGGTGCTCCAGGATGCGCCGCTGCAGCGGGATGGTGGTCTTGAGCGGGCGGACGACAAACTCGCTCAGCGCCCGCCGCATGGTTGCGATCGCCGCCGCCCGCGTAGGCGCCTGCGTGAGCAGCTTGGCGATCATGGAGTCGTAGTAGGGGCTGACGAGGTAGCCGCAGTAGGCATGGGTATCCACCCGCACGCCCGGCCCGCCCGGGAGGATGAACTCGCGAATGGGCCCTGGACAGGGACGGAAACCATCCTCCGGCGACTCGGCGTTGATGCGACACTCGATGGCCGCGCCGTTCTGTGGAATCGCCTCCTGCTTCAGCGCCAGGCGCTCGCCGGCCGCGATGCGGATCTGCCACTGCACCAGGTCGACGCCCGTGACCAGCTCCGTCACCGGATGCTCGACCTGGATGCGGGTATTGATCTCCATAAAGTAGAAACTCTCGTCCTCGTCCACCAGGAATTCGCACGTCCCGGCCGAGTAGTAGTCCGCCGCCTGCGCCAAGCGCACGGCCGCCGCGCACAGCTTCCGCCGCGTGCGGGCGCTGATGTGCGGCGAGGGCGACTCCTCGACCAGCTTCTGGTTGCGGCGTTGCAGCGAACAGTCGCGCTCCCACAGGTGAAGGACGGTGCCCTGACGGTCGCCCAGGAGCTGGACCTCGACGTGCCGCGGCCTGGCGATGAGCCGCTCCAGATAGAGCGTGCCGTCCTTGAAGGCCGCCTCGGCCTCGGCGCGCGCGTTGCGGAATGCGGTGCGCAGGGCGGCCTCGTTGTGAACGGCCCGCATGCCGCGCCCGCCCCCGCCGGCCGCGGCCTTGATCATGATCGGATAGCCGATGCGCTCGGCCTCGGCGACGGCTTCCTCCTCGGTCTCGACGGCGCCATTGCTGCCGGGCACGAGCGGCACCTTGGCCTTGCGGGCCAGCTTGCGGGCCTCGACCTTGTGGCCCAGCAGGCGCATCGACTCCGGGCTGGGGCCGATGAACTCGATCTTGCAGTCGCGGCACATCTGCGCGAAGCTCGGGTTCTCCGCCAGAAAGCCGTAGCCGGGGTGGATGGCTTCGACATCGGTGATCTCGGCCGCGGCGATGATCGCCGCCGCGTTCAGGTAGGATTGGACGGCCGGCGCGGCGCCGATGCAGATGGCGTCGTGGGCGAGCTTCAGGTAGGCCGCGTCGCGGTCAGCCTTGCTGTAGACCGCGATGGCCTGGATGCCCAGGTCGCGGCAGGCGCGGATGACGCGCAGCGCGATCTCGCCTCGATTCGCCACCAGGATACGGCTGAACATCAACGCGTCCGGAACCGCAGAGGCGCAAAGAACGCAGAGAGAGGGAGTCTGCTGGGGACATTGGAAGCCCGCCTCGCACACGTGCAGCGCCGGATGCAGCGATCAAGGGCACTTTCCATGGCACGAGACCAAGACCATCCTCTGCGTCCTCCGCCCTTCTCTGCGCCTCTGCGGTTCTCTGGACTAGTGCGGAGCGACGGCGAACAGCGGCTGGTCGTACTCCACCGCCTGCGCGTTGGACGCCAGCACCTTCGTCACGCGCCCGGACACTTCCGCCTTGATCTCGTTGAACACCTTCATCGCCTCGATCAGGCAGACCACCGTGTCCGGCCCGACCGGATCGCCCACCTTTACGAACGGCGGCGACTCCGGGTCCGCGGCCGCATAGAACGTGCCGACCATCGGCGAGCGGATCAGATGATCGTTGCTCTCGCCGGAACCCGCGCCCCCCGCACGCGCGGCGGCCCCGTGCGTTGCGGCGGCCGGAGGCGCGCCGGCGGCCCCGGCGGCGGCCGGCAGCGACGTCACCACGGTCGCTTCGCCGCCGCGCTTCAGCAGGATGCGTCGCTCGCCTTCCTGGATCTCGATGCGGCTGAGGTCGTTCTCGACCATCAGCGCGATGAGGCTCTTGATCTCTTCGAGGTCCATCGGGTCTTCCGTCCGGCCGCGGGCGGCTCAATACGGCAGCGTGGAGAGCACCTCGCAGCCGCTTTCGGTCACGAGCACGTCGCTCTCGATCCGCACGCCGCCCTGGCCGGGCAGGTACACGCCCGGCTCGATGGTGACGACCATCCCGGGCCGCAACCGCCCCTCCGCGCCCCGCCCCAGCCGCGGCCCCTCGTGCACGCTCAGGCCGATCCCGTGCCCCAGGGCGTGGTTGAAGCGCTTCCCAAACCCGGCGCGGCCGATGGTCTGCCTGGCGACTCTGTCGACGGCGGAGGCTTTCACGCCGGGCCGAAGGACCGCGATCGCCCGATCGTGCGCCTCCTTCACGACGTTGTAGATGCGGCCGATCGAGCGCGGCATGCTAGCCGGCCAGACCATGCGGGTCAAGTCGCTGACGTACCAGCCCACACGCGCGCCCCAGTCGATCAGTACGCCGTCGCCCGCTCTGATGCGCGCGTCGCCGGGCTGGTAATGCGGACGCGAGGCGTTGGCGCCGGCGGCGACGATCGGCGCGAAGGCCGGCCCCTGCGCGCCGCGCCGTTGCAGCTCGTACGACAAGCGGGCCGCGATCTGCCGCTCGCTTCTTCCCGGAGCCACCCACCTCCGCACGAGCTCGAACGCTTGCTGCGCGACGTGGATGGCGCGGCGGATGGCGGCGATCTCGAACTCGTCCTTGCACAGTCGCATCTGGCCGATCAGGTCGCGGCCAGGCACGAGCCGGGCGCGGCGAACAAGCTTCCGCAGCTCAGCGTGCAGCTCGACATTCATGTGCGCCGGCTCGAAGCCGACGCGCCGCAGCTTGTAGCGCTTCAGCACCCGCGCGATCGAGTCCGGGCCGCGCTTCCTGCGGATCACCCGGCGCGCCCAGGGGGCCTCCAGGTCGGCGGCCTCCTCGAAGCGGCCGTCGGTCAGCAGCACGACCGCGCTGTCCGTCACCAGCACGCCGCCGTCCTCGCCCGTGAAGCCCGTCAGCCAGTACTGGTCCATGCGGTCCAGCACCAGATAGCCGTCCAGGCGCCGGCGGCCCAGCAGCGCCCGAACGCGGCTGAGCCGGTCGGCGTACGGTTCCGCGGGCGTGCGCGGCCGCGGCGGGTTGCGCCGTCTGAGCATTCACCGTCCTCCGCAGCACCGGACAGGATACCCGCCCGGGGTCCGTGACGCTTCGGGCGGGCTCTTGAGGTAGGATGCCGGGGGTTAGGCCCGGACGGCGGGCCAGAGCGAGTGCCGGTGAAAGTGTCACCGACCCGACGGTGCGCCAAGCCGCCGGCCGTCCTGTCCGATATGCTTAGTTGTGAAGCCCGCGCATGGTGAAAGCATGGGACCCTTCGCCCGCCTGCTGACGTTGCCGGCCGTCCTGCTGCTGGCGGCCTGCGCCGCGCCGGGCCAGTCGCCCGAGCGCGACCGCCGCCGCACGCCCGTCGTCGAGGTGTTCGACGCCTGCCGCGACGCGGTCGTGAACATCAGCACCACGCGCGTGCAGCGCGTCCGCACGCTGGGCTTCGGCTCGCTGTGGGACGAAATCTTCGGCACGCCGCGGCCCTACATCCGCGAGCGGCGCGTCAACAGCGTCGGCTCGGGCTTCGTGGTGCACGAGAGCGGGTACATCCTCACGAACTACCACGTCGTCGCGCAGACCACCGACATCCGCGTCACCTTCGCCGACAAATCGACCCGCCCGGCCCGCTTGATCGCGCTCGACGCCGAGCACGACCTGGCCGTGCTGAAGGTCGATCCCGACCGGCCGCTCAAGCACCTCCAGCTCGGCCGCAGCGACGACCTGATGGTGGGCGAAACGGTCGTGGCGATCGGCAACCCGCTCGGGCTGCAGCACACCGTCACCGCCGGCATCATCAGCGCCCTGGACCGCGAGCTGCGCTTCAGCGAGGAGGTCGAATACAGCGGCCTGATCCAGACCGACGCCGCCATCAATCCCGGCAACTCCGGCGGCCCGCTGCTCAACATCAACGCCGAGGTGGTCGGCATCAACACGGCCATCCGCGGCGACGCGCAGAACGTCGGCTTCGCCATCCCGGTCGAACGCGCGTGGGAGCTGCTGCCGGAGCTGCTGGACATCGAGCAGCATGAGCGCGTGCGCTTCGGCCTGCGCGTGCGCGGCCCAGAGGCGCAGGTCGCCGCCGTCTCGCCCGACAGTCCCGCCCGCGCGGCGGGTGTGCAGCCCGGCGACCGCGTGGTGCGCCTCGACGACCGCAAGGTCCGCGACGCGATCGATTTCTACGTGCACCTGCTGGAGCACAAGCCCGACGACCGCGTGCGCCTGACGGTGGAGCGCAACGGCGGCACGCGCAGCGTAGTGGTCCCCTTGCAGCGGGTGCCGCCGCCGGACGGCGAGCGCCTGGCGCGGATGGTGCTGGGTCTGGAGCTGGCGGAGTTCCCGGCCGAGGTTCGCCGGCGCTATGACCTGCCGGACGAGGCCGGGCTGGTGGTCAAGAGCGTGCAGCGCAACGGGCCGGCCGCGCAGGTGGAGATCACAGTCGGCGACATCCTCTCCAGCATCCACGGAATGAAGGTTCCCACGCTGGAGAACGTCGGGCTGGCGCTGGAGAAGGTGCGGCCGGGCGACTGGGTGACGGTCGAAGGCTTCGATGCCCGCACGCTCGACCGCTGGATCGCCCGCGTGCGCGCCGGCCCGCGGCCCTGAACCCGCGGTTTCACCGCTCGTCCGCCTTTTCATCCTCGAGCGCGTCGAACAGCCCCGGCGCGCGCGACGGCTGGGCGATCCGCCGCAGCCGCGGGTACGCTTGCAGCAGCTCCTCCGGCGCCTGCGGCCGCACGCCCTCCAGCAGCGCCCGCAACTCCAGCGCGTTGACCACGCCCTGGCCGCGATAGTGATTGTTCGCGAACACGTACACGTTCTCGGCCTGCTCGGCGATGGCATTGATCCGTCCCACCCACTCGCGCAGCTCCTCCTCGCTGTACAGGTAGTTGTACCGCTCGTAGGTCGGCAGCCCCTCGGCGAACCAGTTGGCGGCGTTGCGGCCGTGCAGGCGGACGTACGCGGTCCGGCCGAACACGTGCGCGCTCGGCCCCAGGCAGTTGCGCAGCCGCGGCTGGTCGATGTTGCACACGCCGCCGCAGCTCCGCAGCACAGCCAGCGCCTCGTCGGCAGCCCAGGAGGCGTGCCGCACCTCCACGACGCGGTCGAAGTCGGCGAACCACTCCGCCAGCGCCCGCAGCCGCTCCACGTTCTCGCCCGTGAAACGGAACGACCAGGGGAACTGCATCAGCAGCGGGCCGAGCCTGCCGGCCTGCTGCACCGGCCGCATGCCCTCCACGAAGGCCGCCACCTCGTCTGGATCCACGCCGCCGGAAGGCTCGTGCGTGAAGCTCCGCGTCAGCTTGAAGGCGAAGCGGAAGTCGTCCGGCGTCTGCTCCGGCCAGCGGCCGGTCATCTGCGGCGCGGGGATTTGGTAGAAGCTCGTGTTCACCTCGACCGTGCTGAACAGCCCCCCGATGAGCGCCAGCGGTCGGAAGCCGCGCGGCCGCCGGGCCGGATAGACCACGCCCTCCCAGTCCGGATAGCTCCAGCCGGACGGGCCGATCCACAGGCGTGCGCGGCGAGCAGGCATATCGGCGGTGTACCCCGGACTCCCCAGCGCGGCAACGGCGACCGGTCTCGGCCCTGGTCCGAGCCGGAGGGGCAAGCCCCGGATGTCGCCCTGGGTCAACCGCGCGGCCGCGTCCTGTATTCCGCCAGGGCAGGCAGACCCACAATTCCATTGTGCCCCGCTCCTGCCCGATCTACTATTCTGTGGCCTTGTAACTCGCCTGCCGACAGGGGACCCAATGTCTGCTATCGACCGTCAGGTCCGCCTCGCCCGCTTCCGTTTGAACCTCAACCTGCTGCTCGAACGCATGGCTTTCGGCCTGCTGGTCGGCGCCGCGGCCTGGTCCGCGGTCTTGATCGCCGAGCGCGCCTTCGTGCTCGGCGTACCGCTGGGGGCAGCGTTGGCCGGTGCGGCGTTCGTGGGCCTGACGATTGCCGTGGTCGGCACGCTGCTGACGGCGGTTGAGCCGCTGCGGGCGGCGATCGCCATTGATCGGGCCGCCGGTTTGAAGGAGCGCATCAGCACTGCCGTGGCGATCCGCCGGGACGGCGACGCGTTCGCCCGGGCGGCGGTGCACGACGCCGAGCAGGCCGCCGGCCGCGTGCACGTGCCGTCACTGGTTCCGTATCGAGCGCCTGGCCTGTGGCCGTGGTCGGCCAGCGTCGTCGCCGCGGCCACCCTGCTCTACGCGTTCATGCCGACGCTCAACCTGCTCGCCAGCCAGCCAAAGGAGGATCCGAAACAGAAGGAGGCGGTGCTGGCCGAGAAAACCAATGTCGAGGCCGCAGTCAACGCGCAGCTCAGCAAGGTCAAGAAGCTCGTGGCGGACACGCCCGGGCTGAAAGAGCTGGCCGAGCAGATTCAGCCGCTCGAGCTGCCGGACAAGCCCACCACCACGCCCGACGACATCCGCCGCGAGGCGCTCAAGCAGCTCGACAAGGTCACCGACAAGCTCAAGCAGAAGCAGGACTCGCCGCAGCTCGACGCTCTCAAGGAGCTGAAACGCGAGCTGGCCCGCCTGGAGACGCCGCAGGGCGACGACCCGGGCAGCAAGCTGGCGCAGTCGCTCAGCTCGGGCGACATGGAGTCGGCCCGCAAGGCGCTGGCCGACCTGAAGAAGCAGTTGCAAGAGGCCGCCGCAAAGGGCGACCCGGAGGCCAAGGCCAAGCTGGAGGAGATGCAGCAGCGGCTGGACGACCTGGCGGCCAAGCTGGACAAGCTGGCCGACATGAGCAAGCTCGAGAAGGAGCTCCAGAACAAGGGCGGGCTTTCGCAGGAGGACGCCAAGAAGCTGCTCGACGAGCTTTCCAAGATGGACCCCAACCAGCTCTCGGACGAGCTCGCCAAGCGTCTGGCCGACTCCGGCCTGTCGCCGCAGGACATCAAGAAGCTGGCCGACAAGATCGCCCAGCAGCGGCAGGCCATGAAACAGATGAAGAGCCTGTCGAAAGCCATGGCCAAGTCCGCCCAGGCCTGCAAGAACGCCTGCGAAAACGCCGGCGAAGGCGCCGTCGAGGCCGGAGCCGCGCTCGCCGCGCTGAGCGAAGTGGACGGCGAGCTTTCCGCTCTGGAGATGAGCGAGCAGTTGCTGAACGAGCTGGAGGTGCAGCTCGCCGAGCTGGACAAGCTGCGCGAGGGCGTCTGTCAGGGGTGGTGCACGCGGCCGGGGCCGCCGGACTGGAACCGGATCGGCAGCCAGGGGCCCCAGGAGGGGCTGGGCTACGGCTCGCGGATCGGAAAGGAGCGCGCCGCGCACCAGTACACGCCGGAGAAGGTCAAGGCTATGACCCGGCAGGGGCAGATGATCGGCCAGCTCCTGGTGGATGGGCCGCAGGCCAAGGGCCAGGCCTCGGCCGAGGTCCGCGAAGCCCTGGACGCGGCCCTGCGCGACGCCACCGACGCCATCGAGCGCGAGCGCGTGCTGCGGCAGTACGAGAAGCTGATCCGCAACTACTTCATGCAGCTCGCGGGCCAGTCCGGCGCCGCAGCGCCCAAGACCGGCGAACCCCCGGAGCAGCCGCAGGGCGGCGCCCCATCAGACGATTAGCAGGCAGTAGGTCGGGTCGCAAGACCAGGTCGCAAGACCCGACCATCCGCCGCACGTCGACGTGCCGTCGGGTCTGACGACCTGGTCTGACGACCCTACCTACACGTTGTCTACACGTTGTCCCCTGCTTCGTCGCGGCGCGCGAACCGCTCGCAACGGGCGGTCTCCACCATCTCCACGAAGCTCAGCACGCCCCGCATGTTCGGCCGCGTCAGCAGCAGCAGCCCGAAGGCGCCCGCAGCCAGCAACAGGTCCACGTACCGCGCCACCACCGCCAGACACGCGTCGGCGAACACCGCCGCTGCCGCCAGCAGCGCCATCGACAGCGTCTTGCTGCGTTCGAAGAGCGGCGTGACGTCCGTGACGCTCGCCGGAGCCTGCCCCAGTTGTCGCGCTCGGGAGGTCAGCAGCCGGTTCGTGTATAGCGCGGTCGCGACCAGCCCTGCCAGCGGCAACGCGATCCGCGCCATCCCCAGCGCGAGTAACGTCCCCGAGCTGAGCGGCACGCGCGGCGTCGCCTGCCGGATCGCCAGGCCCAGCAGCGCCCCGACAAAGACCACCAGGATCAGCAGGTTGTGCCGGCGAACCAGGCTGTCCACGATGGCCTTGGTTGACGCTTCGACGCCGGTCGAGTGCGCCGCGGACGGCGGTTCGCTCATCGCATGTCCCGCAGATTGAGGATCAGCTCGACCTCCGCTGCCCGCAGGCCGAGCCGCCGGCCGATCTCGTTCGGCGCCGTGCCGGCATCGGCCAGGGCATAGACTTCGCCGTGCCGCGGATCGCCCTGCGCGCCGGTGGGGTCGTCGCGCACCGTGAGCGAAGCGGCCCGGTCCGGCTGCGGGTCCGGGGCGGGGCGTGGCTGCGGAGCCGGCCGTTCCGCGGCAAAGGGCTGGGAGGCGATGCGCTCGAGCCGCGCGATGCGCGCGTCGGCCTCATGCAGGAGAACCTGCAGGCGGCTGCACTTCTCGTCGACGCGTTGGCTGACGCGCCGCGCCAGCTCCTCAAGCTGCACGAACAGCCCCTCCAGCGAGCGCCGCGCTTCAAGCTGCTCGCGCAGCTCGGCCAGCCGCTCGTGCACCTGCATGCGGCTGCCCGTGCGCCTGCGCCGCAGGGCCAGAAACGCGGCCGGCACGACCATCAGCAGCAGCAGGGCCCACGCGCCGAGGTCCGCACTTGTGCTACCGATCGCGGCCGGCATCGTCGCCTCCCTGCGACCAGATTCGCAGCGCTTCCTGCTGCACTTCGCCCAGCGCCACGCCGGCCGCTCCCGCCGCCGCCGCGCAATCCTCGTACTCCGGCCAGGCCCGCAGCGTCCGGTCGCCGCGCCGCCCGACCTTCACACGGATCGGCCCGAAACGCGTCGCCACCGTCACGTGTGCGCGGGCCAGCTTCCGCCGGGCCGCCTCGCGCCGCCGCACGCCCAGCGTGCCCGTCTCTGCGAAGAGGATCGCCTCCAGCGCGTCGGCGTCGGCGGGCCGGGCCAGCACACTGAGCAGTTGCCCCGGCCGCCCCTTCTTCATGATTATCGGCACGATGTACGCGTCCAGCGCACCGGCCGCCAGCAGCCGCTCGACCGCGTAGGCCGTCGTCTGGCCCGTCACGTCGTCGCAGTGCGTCTCCAGCACGACCACCGTGTCCTGCTCGTAGCCGCTGGCAGCCTCGGCTTCGCCGACGATCAGGCGCAGGATGTTCGGCCGCGTCTGGCCCTCGCGCGTGCCGGCCCCCACGCCGACCGCGCGGATCGTCATCGCCGGCGGCGGGCCGAACTCGTCCGCCAGTGTCGTGAGCAGCGCCGCACCGGTCGGCGTGCAAAGTTCGCCGGTCTCTTCGCAGGCGGCGATCGGGAAGCCGGTCAGCAGCCGGGCGGTCGCCGGCGCGGGCACCGGCATCACGCCGTGCTCGCACGTCACCGTGCCGCCGCCGACCGGGATGGGCGAGCAGACGATGCGCTCCAGGCCGAGGTGCTCGACGCCCACGCACGCGCAAACGATGTCCACGATCGCGTCCGCCGCGCCGACCTCGTGAAAGTGCACCTTCTCGATGGTCGTGTTGTGGACCGCCGCCTCCGCCTCACCGAGGCGCTGGAAGACGGCCCTGGCCCGCTCGCGGACGCGTTGCGACAGGTCGGCGGCGTCGAGGATGCCAGCGATCTCCGGCAGGTGGCGGTGTTTCTTCTGCGCCGCGGGTCCGAGCTCGACGCGAACGTACGTCGCGGCAAGGCCGTGCCGCTTGACCTTCTCGGCCGACAGGCGCACGTCCGGCAGTTTCAGGTCGGCGACGGCCCTTTGGAAGACTTCCACCGGTACGCCCGCGTCGACCAGCGCGGCCAGGATCATGTCGCCGGCGGCGCCGGAGAAGCAATCGAAATAGCCGCATCGCATGGACGGATTGTATCGGATCGCGGACGCGTCACGATCGGAGCCGCGACCGCAAGGGAGCGGGCGCCAGCCTGCCGCGGCTGGAGAGGGCTCAGCGACCCGCGCCGCGCTCTGACGGGACGTTGACCGCCGAGGCCCGGTCTTGCCCGTGGGAATCCGGCGGCGTCGGCTCCACCGAGCCGGCCGCGGCCGACGTGGGCTGCGCCGCTCTCGACGCCGCACCCGCCGGTGGAGACGGCTTTACCCCTGCGGGCGGCTCGCCGGCCGCGCGCGGCGGATGCGGGCCCTTGGGCAGCCTGTCCGGTTTGGCGGCGGCCTTCGACGTGGGCGCGACGATCATGATCAGGTTGCGGCCGTCCATGCTCGGCGGGCGCTCGGTTTTGGCGCGCTCGCCCAGCTCGGCCAGCAGTTGCTGCAGGATGGCGACGGCGATTTCGCGGTGCGCCCGCTCGCGGCCGCGGAACTGGATGGTGAACTGGACCTTGTCGCCTTCGGCCAGGAACTGCAGGGCGCGGTTGAGCTTGATCATGCGGTCGTGCTTGTCGGTCTTGGGGCGCAGCCGCACTTCTTTGAGCTGCTGCTCGTGGCGCTTCTTGTGGTGTTTTTTCTGGTGGTACTTGAACTTGCCGTAGTCCATGATCCGGCAGACGGGCGGCCGCTCGTTGGGAGCCACCTCTACCAGATCCAGGCCCTGCTCGCGGGCCGTGCGCAGCGCTTCGTAGGTCTCGACGATCCCCACCTGCTCGTTGCCGGCTCCGATCAGCCGGATGGGCGAGATACGGATCTGCTCGTTGCAACGTAGCGTTGGTGTCGTTCCCTTGGCCATCCGCTCCTTTCGTTTTTCAGTTCTGAGTCCCCGCCGTCAGTTTCCAGCGTCCGCCGTTTCAGCCGTCCGCCTTCACGCTGGCCGGCTCCCGCGCCGGACGATTGGCTTCGATCCGCGAATTCAGGCTCCGCTCCGCGATTTCGCGTTCGCAGACGGTGATGAACTCGGCCACGCCGTGGTTGCCGAGCTGCCGTCCGTCGCGCGTACGCACATTCACGCTGCCCTCGGCGGCCTCCCGCTCCCCGACCACAAGAATGTACGGCGCCTTCATTAACGTCGCGCTACGGATCTTGGCTCCGATCCGCTCGCCGCCGTCATCCAGCTCGACCCGCAGCCCGGCCCGGCCACACGACTCGAACACCTGCCGCGCATAAGCCGCCGACTTCTCGCTCACCGTGCACACCCGCGCCTGCACCGGCGCCAGCCACAGCGGAAACGCGCCGGCGAAGTGCTCGATCAGGATGCTCACCAAGCGCTCCAGGCTGCCGAACGGCGCGCGGTGGATGATCACCGGCCGGTGCTCGCGGTTGTCCTCGCCCACGTAGCTCAGCTCGAAGCGCTCGGACAGATTGTAATCCACCTGCACCGTGCCGAGCTGCCAGTCGCGGCCGATGCTGTCCTTCACCAGGAAGTCGATCTTCGGCCCGTAGAACGCGGCCTCGCCCAGCTCCTCGGCGTACGTCATGCCGCTGGCCCGCACCGCCTCGCGGATGGCCGCCTCGGCCGCCTGCCAATTCTCACGCGCCCCCACGTACTTGTCGCTCTCGTCGCGCAGCCCGATCCGCACGCGGAAATCCCGCAGCCCCAGCGTCGCCAGCACGTGCCGCGTCAGCGCCACGCAGTCGGCGATCTCCGCCTGAACCTGCCCCGGCGTGCAGAAGATGTGCGCATCGTCCTGCGTGAAGCCGCGCACGCGCGTCAGCCCGTGCACCTCGCCCGACTTCTCGTAGCGGTACACCGTCCCGAACTCCGCCAGCCGCACCGGCAGGTCGCGGTAGCTGTGCGGCTCGCTGGCGTAGATGCGGATGTGATGCGGGCAGTTCATGGGCTTGAGCAGGTAGCCGTCCTCCACCGCCAGCCACGACCGAATCCGCGCCAGCCGCTGCTCGAGCGGCGCATCGGCCGGATAGCCGGCCGCGCCCACGTCCGCGCATGCGGCCGCGATCTGCTCGTACAGCGCCAGCTCCTGCGGCGCAGCCCGCGGGCTGGCGGCGGCCTGGGCCAGCTCCCACAGCTCGTTCAGCCGCCGGGCGCGCTGCGACTCGAACAGCGGCGGGAACTGCGATTCCTTGTAGTACGGGAAATGCCCGCTGGTCCGGTATAGATCGAGCCGGCCGATGTGCGGCGTGTAGACCGGCTGGTAGCCGCGGGCGAGCAATTGCTCGCGCATGAAGCTCTCCAACGCGTAGCGGACCTTCGCGCCGTGCGGCTTCCACAGCACCAGCCCCGGCCCGACCAGCGGGTCGAGCGTGAACAGCCCCAGCTCCTGGCCGAGGCGGCGGTGGTCGCGTTTGCGGGCCTCCTCGAGCTGCCGGAGGTATTCGTCCAGCGCCTTCCTGCTCGGCCAGGCCGTGCCGTAGACGCGCTGCAGCATCTTCTTGCTGGCGTCGCCATGGTGGTACGCGCCGGCCACCTGCGTGACCTTGAACTCGCCCACGCGGGACGTGGCGGGCACATGCGGCCCACGGCAGAGGTCCTCGAAGCCGCCCGAGCCGACCGGGCCGGTGACGTAGAAGCTCAGCACGTCGCCCTCGGCCCGCTCGGCGTTGTCGATCTTGTACTCGTTGCCCTCGGCCGCCAGCTTGCGCATGGCCTCGCCGCGCGGCAGCTCGTAGCGCGTGAACGGCCGGTCCTCTCGAATGATCTGGGCCATCTGGGCCTCGATCTTCGGGAAGTCTTCCGGCGTGATGGAATAGTCCAGGTCGATGTCGTAGTAAAAGCCGTTCTCCACCGGCGGGCCGTAGACCAGCTTGGTCTGCGGCCACAGCCTGCAAATGGCCTCGGCCATCACGTGCGCGCAACTGTGCCGCGCCACCCACAGGCCATCCGGGTGGTCGAGCGTGAGGGCCTCCAGCGCGACGGTTCCGGCGGGCAGCCGCGTCGCCAGGTCGACGATCCGGCCGTTGACACGGGCCGCGACCGCGTCCCGCGCCAGCCGCGAACCCATGGCGCGCAGCACGTCCGCCACCGTCACACCGTCGGGATGCTCCACGACTTTTCCGTCGCGCAGCCGCACCTTCACCATGGGGGATCGCGCCTCATGGGTCCGGCGTGGCGGTCGCGGAGTCGAGCGGAAAGGGCATACGGGCGGAGAAACCTCGCGTTGCCGGAATGATGCCGCTCGGCCGCGACGCCGCACGCCGCGACCCGCTTCACCGTGTTGTGCACGAAGGCATCATTCCGTCAGCTCGGCGACGGGCGTTTCCTGGCATCCCATCGCCCAAGAACAATGTATCCGGCGGGATCGCCAAGTCAACTGGCCGGCACAGCCCTGCGCGGGAAGCCGGCGGTTGGCGGCAATCCGTCAGGCGGCCTCGACGCTGTTCCAGCCGCGACCGGCCCCGGTCTGCATGTCGCCCTGCTGCAGGTTGGCCTGCACCGAGTAGCCCAGCACCACCAGCATGGTGATCAGAACCGGCACCATGGCCGAGACGTCGGCGGCCCACGCCACGAACGTCTGCGCCAAGGACGGCGCGATCGCCCGCGCCAGACCGAGGAAGCCGAGGATCAGCAGCGCCGCGCCTTCCAGGGACGTCACCAGGATCGGCACGGTCCGCCGGTGCAGGTAGAACAACGACATGCCCACCGCGGCGCCGAGCAGCAGGCCGGCCCAGTAGTGATCCGGCCGCAGTCCGATGCGGACGGCCAGGTACTGCCCCAGGCTTGCGAACACGACCGTGGACGACAGCAACAGGCCCAGCCGGAAGCGCAACACGGTCAGCACGCCCAGGGTAACGCCGACGGAGAGCGCGGGCAGCAGCGGTGGCGAGTCAAGCCGCTGTGCGACGGCCGCCCCGCCCAGGAACCCAGCCACAGCGCACGTCAGCGCACATAGGGCACGCGCGAAGCGGAAACCCTGCAGCGTGCACAGCAGGCCCAGCGCCAGCACCACCAGGGCCGTGATTTGCGACCAGTGCAGCGCGGCACGCAGGAAGATCGTCTGGAAGTCGTACACGGTGTCCTCCCGATCGGCGGCCAAGGGCCGCCATTTCGTACTGGGTCAGTTTGGAGGCTTGGGAGCCACTGGCAGCTTGCTGCCAGTGCGCACGGGCGCACAAGCCGCCCGTGGCGCCCGAACTGACCCACTACGCGCCACTGGTTTCATCGTTCGTAACGTGCCGCGGATTGCAAACCCGGACCGGAGAAACGCTGGCCGATGCCGCACTGAACGCGGTTACGGCTGGTGGCGGCGTGAGGACGCCCGGTAATCGCTGCGACGGTCGAGCACGGAGGTCGCCGGCCGGCGTCAGCACGTCGCCGTTGGGCAGCGCCTGGATGTACCCTCGCCCCTGCGACCAACGCGGCCTGCTTCGGGAAGGGCGCGAATCGGCTATGGTCCACGGCTAGGCGGGCCATTGCAGCCGCCGGCCGGCGCTGCCCCGCGTGCCCCAGTGGTTCGGCAACGTATCGTGCGGCCACGGGGAGGACGAGCCTCCGGCGGGCCACGGCTCGGCAGGAGCCTCGCCTTCCCGCTGAGGCCCGCAAATCGGACGCTGATGGAGCACTACTCCGGCGATTCAGAGTGCGACATGCTCGGAGCTGGCGCGCGTGCCTCCTGCCCCAGCAGCCACAGCGGCAGCAGCCGGCCGGCCAGGACCGCCAGCATCAGCCAGAGCATGCCTGCCTGATACTGGTCCAGCCCCAACCCCAGGCCGCGCACCAGGTTGCGGCCCGTGACCGCCGCCGTCACCCCGCCGCTAAGGTTGCCGCCGCACACGGCCGACGCGCCGTCCAGCAGTGCGTCGGCGAAGCTGGGGGCGGGCTGAAAGCGCGAGGCGGTCAGGTTCTCGATCACCAGCAGCCCCAGCGCCGTCGCCAGCGTCAGCCCGAGCAGCAGGAGCAGCAGCCGGGCGCCAAGCTGCGCCATCCAATCCACGCTCCGTGCGCCTGCTTCACTCGAACCACTGGTTGCCGCGTTTGTTGTCGTCGCGGCGGTGCCAAGCGACCGCAGCGCTCGGGCATTGGGGCGCGCGGCGAACCGAAGCGCGAACAGCATCGCCGACAGCAGCGCCAGAAACCGCACGCCGCCAGTCACCGACCCGCCCAGGCCGCCCACCAGCAGCAACCCGGCCAGCACGGCTTTCGTGCCGTCGCGCACGCCGGGGTCCTGTAAGGGCTCGGTCGGGATTCCCGCCGACGCCGCACACACGGCCAGCACCAGGCTGCGCCGCGCACGCCCGCCGACGGACGGCTCATCATGCAGGACCTTGGCAGCCGTCCGCGGTTCAACTGAACCCTGAACCCTGAACCCTGAAGTCTGCCCTGCCGCGCGCGGCGTTTCCAGCACGCAAATCAGTCCGCCGGCCGCCAGCAGATACAGCGTGTATACCGCCGCCAGCAGCAACACGCCCCGGATCACGACGACGCGCCGCGCCAGCGGCGGCAGCAGGCACAGCCAGACCGTCCAGCCGAGCGCGGAGACCCAGCCGACCGCCGCCAGCATGGCCGCCGTGCCGGCCTCGACCGGCTGCGGGACGAAGCCGAGCGATGCGAACGCGACGCCGACCAGCCAGGCGGTCTCCGCCAGGTTGACCTGGGGACAGATGAACCGGCCAGCAGCGTAGACGCCCAGCGTGAGCAGCAGTTGCATCAGCACGAATGCGCCCGCAGCGACGCCGATCCAGGCGGCGCGCAGCGGGCGGGTCGGAATCGCCGGCCGAGCGTTGCGGTCCTTCGCGCCGCCGGACGCCGCCGCGGACGCAGCCGTGCCTGAGGGAAGCCCGGCGTACGTCTGCGGGAAGCGCCGTGCGAGCTGCACCGCCGTCGTCAGGTAGAGCAGCGCGCCTAGTTCGCCGAGGGTCCACAGCACCCAACGGCCGGCGGGCGAGTAGCCGTCGCGGATGTCGCGCGTCAGCAACCCGGCCCCGCACGCGGCCGAGAGCGCGTCGAACGTGCACTCCCAGGCGATGCGGCAGGCGAAGAAGCGCTGCTCGCGCTCGTCGCGCGGGGTGCAGGCGGGCTGGTAGAGCACGACCGCCCCGGCGCACATCATCGCCAGCAGCCCGACCATCAGCCAGCGCCCCGGCGACCACGACAAGCGCTGCATACGAGTCCCTCTCACCGCCGCAACCGGATGTTACTCCACCGCGGCGACACTGACCGGGAAACAAGGGCGATTGAACCGCAGAGGACGCAGCGCGGCCGTCGCCGCAACCAAATGCAACCGCCGAGGCGCTGAGGGGCCAGAGAACGCAGAGCGCAAACAACGCTGGCAGCCGCGATTACAGCAGCGTGAGCAGAGAATCTTCGCGTGTAGGAAAGGACTGAACGGTTTGCAGTGCGGAGGGCACAGAGGATCAGAGATTGTTCACCGGATTCTCGTGTTGAAGCGCAGCGCGGAGGTCCGCCGCCAGCAGCCGATGAAACAGATGCTCGCCGGCTTCGCGGCGGACGGACAGGCGGCCGACATCGTACGATCGCGAACCCAGACCGCGCTGCACCGACTCGCAGATGTCGATGTCCTCCTGCTGCACGCGCTCCGCGACCGCGACGCTCCTGCACCGTTCCGCCTGGCTTGTGGGACGGATCTTCGACCCGTCTTGGTGTGGCACAGCCGCCCCGGCTGTGCTGGTGGTACCGGTCTCCGACCGGTCTTTGTGTGGCCCAGCCGCCCCCGGCTGGGATTCCGGGTCTGCATCCGCGAAGTAGAAATCGAAGATCACACGGCAGTGGTCCACGTCCAGCGGCAGCACCAGGTTCGTGTCCAGGTAGCCCTCATACCAGTTCAGCATCAGGTTCGGATAGAGCCAGTAGTAGTACGCCGTCTGCCCGCCGCGGACCGACGCCGTCTCGGCCTCCCCGCCCGCGGACGTGATCGGGCTGGATTGCAGGCAGTAGCGGTCGGCGGTCTCGATGCGGTACTCCTGGTAGTCCAGCACGCTGTTCAATCCCTTGTGGATGTGCGGCACGTGGTAGCCGCCGTCAAGGTAGTTGTCGACAAAGACCTTCCAGTTGCACTTCAGGTCGTACGTGCGGCGCGCGTAGAACTTGAGCGCGGACAGTCGCAGAAGCGCGACGCGCTCGGCCATGCTGCCGACGTGCTCGCGCAGGCTCGGCCCGCCGTTGCTCAGCCGCACGAACACGAACTGCTCCCAGGTGTCGAGCGCGACCGGCGACAGGCCGTTGCGGGCCTGGTCGAAGTCGCGGACCTCGCTGAACTCCGGGCAGCCGCGCAGCGCGCCCTCCAGCGAGTACGTCCAGCCGTGGTATGGGCAGCGCAGGTTGTGCGACTTGCCCTCCGCAGCCGTGACCACCTCGGCCGCGTGATGCCGGCACACGTTGTAGAACGCCCGCAGCTTCTGATCGCGGCCGCGGACTACGACGACCGGCTCGCCGGCGATGTTCGCGGTCACAAAGCAGCCCGGCTGCGTGAGCTGGTCCAACCGGGCCACAAGCTGCCACGAGCGCGCAAAGACGGCCGCGCGCTCCAGCTCCGCCACGCGCGGGTCGGTATACCAGGCCGCGGGCGGCGTGCAGGCCCGCTCCAGCGGGGCGGCGGCGTCATAGGCGGCGACGAGTGAATCCAGCGACGACGGCATTCCCGGCCCTCCGAAGAGGTGACGCCTTACGGTAGCGGCGTGCGAACGGCTTGCAATCCCGGCGGCGGGTGGTTTAAGCTGGGGGCTGCATCTGCCAGAACCCCGGCTGTGCGAACGAGTTCCACCTGACGCTGAAGGAAGCCCGCCCGCATATCGCCTCGGGCGACGGAGTGCCATGTCCCAAGTGCGGCCAGCGGGAGACGATCCGCGCGCACCAGTGCCCCAAGTGCAAGCGGCTGCACGAGCCGGTAAGCGACGGCCGGCGGCGCGACGTGTGCCCGCACTGCGGCCAGCGCACGCTCGAGGACGAGGGACCTTAGGTTGCCAAAGAACTCACGGGCGCCACGGGGTCGACCGCTACGATCGCGCGGGTCAGTCTGTTAGCGACCGCCGCTGAAATGATCGTGCGCGATTGCGCAGGATCCCAGCGCGAAGCACAAGCGACGGGCCTGGCGCGGGCTCGGATTTGCCCTCGCTGGCGCTTCGGGCTCCGGCCTTGGCGCCGAATCGTGCGCACTGGTTCTAATACCCGGGCAGGTGCGGGTCGGGCGTGCGCGTGAAGAGGATCGTTGCCCGCTCGCCGTCGGCGTGCAGCTCGTTTCGGCCGGGCATGTACGCGCCGGACGACCAGTTGACGTTTCGCTCGAACGCGTCGCGGGCGTTCTCCAGGTCGTTGCGCCGCTCGAGCAGCCCGCGGTGCGGGTAGACAAAGCCGCCCGCAACGCCGACCGATTCGTCCTCGATCCGGTCGGCGATGATCGGGAAGCGCACGTCCCACTGGCCCTTGTCGTTCTGGTTCACTCCGATGCGCACATAGCGCCGCCCGTCCACGAGCTGCAGCGGCCGGCCGTCGAACGTCCAGTAGATGTTCGGAATCTTCCGTTCGTCGCCGGGGAACTGCCACGGCACCCCGCGGCCGATCGGCGTCGGCCAGATGCCGAACATGTAGGTCAGCTTCCAGCGGCCGGCGTTCACGGGGTAGCCCGCGATCGCGGCCGGACAAACCATCCGGAACGACGCTCAATAAGCGCGCCCGGTGGTAGTCGACGGCGCGTCGAGTGCCTGGTCCGCGTTGGCCTACGGCGCCTGTCAGCTGCGCCGGGTACTAGGGGCACGTTCGCCCGAAGTTGCTCAGGACGATCGACAGGTCTGCAAGGTCCACGCAGCCGTCCAAGTTGATGTCCGCGAACTTTGCATAGTTCGGGTCGCCTGAGCATCAACACCCTGCAGGTCCGCGCAGTCGACCTCCAAGTCCCCATCTTGGTCCCCTAGCACTCGCGAGTCGAGCCCTGAGTCAACGAGCCACTGCATCAGGGACACGTCGTAGCTGTCTATCGAGCCGTCCAAGTCGAAGTCCCAGCGCTCCAGGTCGTCCGGATCGGTCGATCCCAAGCGTTGTGCAAGTCCGTCGGCATCGTGCTGATTAAACCTACCAGACCAGTTGATGTCCATCCGGTTGTCGTCGTATCTCACTTCCTCCACAACCAGAGTATGTTGCCCCAGGTCACCCGCCACCGCCAACGCGCCCGACCACTCGCCCGGTCCTCCCGGAACGAGGCCCTCAGCGGCGTACCTGGAACCCGCGGAGACGAGCCACAGGCCCTGGAAGGTGCCTCCGTTCAGTGCCACAAGTTGGACGCGCCGGTACAGAGACGCCGAGCTGGACTCCGGCGGGTCGACGAACGACGCCCGAAGCGTGCCAGTCCACCCGGTTGCCCGCCCCGGACCGACCCGCGTCACCACCACCTGATAGGTAGCCACCGCATACCCCCCGGGCAATCCCGGAGAACTCGTAGCACGCCGGATCTGGCCGGCATTCGTCGCAGAAACCCAGCAGAAGCTGTCGCGATACCACTGTGCGCGCCTCCGCATCGCTCAGCGATGGGGGTGCCGTTTGAGCCTCGAGACAAATCGTCTGCTCGCGGCACATGGCGACGCAGTACACGTCGGCGGAGGCGCTCTCCACATAGGCCGACGCAGCCCTTGCCCCGGCACCGCATTGCCACTCGGAATGCGTTGCACCGCAAGCGGGCTCCGGAAACGCCGGGTTGCACGGCACTGCGGTGCCCAGTATGGTCGCCGATGCACCGGCGCAGCTCCAGATCACGTAGGAACGCGCGAAGCCGTCGACTCCGCGCGCACTGGCGTACAAAACGGGGCCGATGGGGCCAGGAGCTGCTGAGAGTAACCACACGAGCACGGGAGGGCGCGCAACACGCGTCGGCCGATCAGTAACCTTGCAAATGCGGCGGATACGAGATGCGTGTCAGAAACAGCTCTGGACGTTCGCCGTCGGCGTGCAGCTCGTTCCGGCCGGTGGTGTAACTGGTCGAGAGCAAATTCGTGTTGCGCTCAAACTGCGCGCGGGCGTTCTCAAGATCATCGCGACGATCTAGCTGACCGACGTGGGGATAGATAAACCCGCCCGGCTGCCCCGCCGGTTCCGTCTCGTCGATTGCTTCATCCGCAACAATCGAGAAGCGAACGTCCCAGCGCCCCTTCTCGTTTTCATTTACACCGTGAGCCCAGTAACGACGGCCGTCCAGCAGCGCGATAGGCCGGCCGTCGAAAGGCCAGTACACGTTGGGCACCTTGAATTCGTCCCCCGGGTAAAGCCACGGCCTCGCGTCGCCGATGCCGATTGGGATGCGCCAGGCGCCGAATGTGTACGTGAGCTTCCACGCGCCTGGACCCGCGCTGGCCGGGTAGCCCGCGATCGCCGCCGGGCACACCCAGCCCCCGGGCGCGACATAGCGCAGCAGCACGACGCCGATCGTGGTCGGAAAGTGCTCGTCGAACGGATTGGCGTTCGGGCCGCTGCCGGGTACGCCGTTGGTGACGTTCACGTTCTCCATGAAGGGCACGCGGTCTTTGCAGTCCAAGGCATACGTGAGCACGCCGGTCCAGATGTTGCGCAGGTGGCTGCGGCAGACGACCAGGCGCGCCTGCTCGCGGGCCCGCTCGAGCGAAGGCAGCAGCAGCGCCAACAGCAGCGCGATGATCGCAACGACCACCAACAGCTCGATCAGCGTGAAGGCGCCAACACGCACGCAGCGTCCGCATTCGCGCGGGCGGGATGCCGACTTTTTCCCAACCTCGCCCGCTGAAACCGTAGCGTCCGCCCCCCGTGGCGGACGTAGACGACGCAAGCCCCTCCCCGCCCACGTCCACAGGGGGCCGACGCCAGGCCGACAAGTGCGCGAAATTCGTCTACTGGAAACCGCCCTAGCCACAGTCGCCGCTCCCGAAGTCGGACAGCAGGATGGCCAAGTCGGCCAGGTCCACGTCGTGGTCCCCGTCCAGGTCGCCGTCTTCCGGCCCCGCGTCGCCCACGCGCCCGAAGTTCGCCAGCATCACGGCCAAATCCGCCAGGTTCACGCAGCCGTCGCCGTTCACGTCGCCCGCCGGTCCGCCCTCCGCGAGCACGACCGCTAATCGCGCCGCGGCAGCGCCCGGCTCCAGCCCGACGCCCTCCTTCATGAAGAAGGACGGAATCTCGCCCGGCTCGCCGAACATCACCGTCTCGATCAGCGACGTTACCTCTACGAACACCCGCCCCTGGTCGAGCTGCTCCTGGAAGTACCGCCGCACGCGACCTTCCGACAGGCTCAGGTCCAGGTCGAACCGCACAACAAACGGCGTCGGCTGCGCTCCCGGCGTGTAGCCGAGCGGCACGCCGACGGCCCACGGCGTGGGCGTGAAGCGGCCCACGCCCGCCGCCTCGTTCCAGCGGCCCTCGACGCTGTCCTCGACGTGCAGCATCACGCCGGTGCCGGATTGGAACACGAATGGGAAGGGGTCGCGTGGCGCGGCGGCGGTATTGGTGCCGCCGACGTACGGGCTGCTCTCCGTCCAGTCCGATGACGTGTACACAGGTCCGAAGCCGGCCCCGAACAGCTCGATCGGCCGGCCGGGGTCCGCGTCGTCGCTCTCGCCGTCGGCGTCGCCGGGCGCGCCGCGCGGGATGCCGTCGCCGTTGATGAACGTGTCGTTGTTGACGTCGAAGGTGAACCACTCATCCGGCGTGAGGTCGACCGGCCAGGCCGCGCTGGATTCGTTGGTCAGCGTGATCGTGACGGACTGGATGTCGTACGCGTCGGGCCCGAGGCCCGCGGTGATGAGCGTGCTGGTGTCCCAGGCAACGATCACGACGCCGTCGCGGTCGTTGAAGTTCTGGAACTCCGGCACGCCCGTGCCCAGCGAGCTGAAGACCGAGCCGGTCGGGCGCGTGCCGGGCGAGAAGTTGAACGGGTAGTGCCAGCGGTCATACAGCGGCGTCGGGAAGTCAAACTGCTGCGCGGCGCTGGCCGCCGCCAGCAGAGCGATCACGCTCGCCGCCGCAACCCATCTGGTCATCGCCGACCTCCTGTTGCGGCGGTCCGCCGCCGGGCCGCAAGCAGGATCGCCGCTGCCAGCAGGCCGAGGGCGGCGGTGGCCGGCTCGGGGACGATGGCGGGCTGGTCGAGGTCGAAGGCGACGGTCACGTCCGCGCCCACCAGCGCGTCGGGCACCAGCATGCCGATCTGGAGGTTGCCGACGTTGCTGAAGACGGTGGCGAAATCCGTGCCTTCGAAAATGAACTGCGGATTGCCCGCGAAGATGCCGACGGCGATCTCGGTCCACGTATTCGGCGGGACCGGGGCGAAGTTCAGGCCCACCGCGCCCGGGAAGTTGGCCGAGCTGGCGAAACGCGTGAAGAACGTCAGCGGCAGCGGGGCATCGTGCCGCACGAAGGCGCTGAACACCGTGACGCCGTCGGCGATCCAGTCGCCCACGAAGGCGTCGTCGCTGGAGTCGAAGGCGTCGTGGGCGCGAAACAGGGCCGGCGTCGCGCCCGGCGTCGTGCTCACGAAGTTGAAGTTCTCGAAAACGTACGAACTGCCGTCCGGGCCGCCGGCGGCGACCCACGACAGCTCCGTCGTCCCGCTGGTGTCGCGCCAGCGGGACGCGTCGGCGGCGAAGTGCTCCGTAAACGGGACCAGCGCGGCGTCGGCCGCGAACGGAAACCACAGCGTAAGGCCCAGACATAAGCTGTAAGAGAATCCACGCAGCATGGCTTGCTACTCCCATCCTCAGTGTCGCCGCGGCGGCGCGCGGCCGCGCGGCTGCACAGGTTCGCAGGTAAGAATCCAACGGCGCGACGCGCACGCTGGCGCGTTCACGCATACGATGGCCGGACCGAGTCGCGACAGTCAGAGGATGAGTTGCGGTGGGGCGCGGTTGGGCAGCAGCGATCGCTCCAGCGCCAGGAAGCGCGGCGGAAGCTCCGCGGCCGCGCGCGCCGTGAGCGCGAACCGCCGGCGATCTGCGGCGCCTGCGGCGGCGCGCGGCGTGCGCTCGATCGGGCGCGGGCTGTGGACCAGAGCGCCGGCGAAGCTGCCCGCGCCGCACAGCGCCACGATCTGCCAGGAGACGGGCGCGTCGAGATCATGCGGCAGTTTGCTCTCGATCAGGCGGGCGTGCAGCAGGACGATTCCCGCGGCCAGGGCCGCCAGCCGCCGCCGATCGGTCGGCAGGCGCAGCCACGGGACATCGGCGGCCTTCAGCAGGAAGAACGTTTGGGCCGCCAGCAGGAGCAGTGCGCGGCCGAGGTGGTCGACGCCGCCGAGCAGCGCCGCGCAGGTGGCGGGCAGGTGCCCTGCCAACAGGAACAGCCAGGGGGCGCTGCGGGTCAAGCCGCGCCGTCTGCTCCACGCCAGCCCGAGGGCGGTGCCCATGGCTCGTCGCTCCGGTGCGGCATTGTACCCGGGAAGGTCTCCCGGTGCGACGCGTCAATCGCCAAACTGCGCGAACAGCGGGGACCGGGTGGCGGCGGGCTGGTCGCCGGCCGGCGCAGGGCCGATGCTCGGATCCGGGGCGATCGGTCTGCTGCTCAACGACGATGCGTCAACCAAGCAGATGTTCCAGCGGGCGGCGGAGCAGCTCCGTCAAGAGGCGGATCGTCCCGCGCGTGCCGCCGAAGAACAGCAGCCCCGACAGCGCGAAGGCGTTGATCGTCAGCGCCCAGGCGCACAGCCGCGGCAGCGGTTGCAGCCGCAGCCAGGCGTGGCGCAGGGCGTGCAGCGAACTGCCGGGCGAGCGGTCGATGGCGCGCATCCAGCGCACCCAGGACTGGTTCACGCCGACCATCAGCCCCATGACGATGCCCCATAGCGCCATGCCGCCGTGCGGCAGGTGCCACAGCCCGCACAGCAGGAAGGTCAGGCACAGGTTGAGCTTGACCGGCCAGCGCTTGCGGGTCAGCGGGACGAAGATGTAGTCGCGCAGGATGAACGACAGCGTGATGTGCCAGCGCCGCCACATCTCCGTCAGGCTGCACGAGAACCACGGCCAGGCGAAGTTCTCGGCCACACGGTAGCCCAGCAGCCGCGACATGCCGATCGCCAGGTCGCTGTAGCCGCTGAAATCCAGATACAGGTAGAGCACTTGCAGGTGCACGCCGAAGAACAGCAGCGCGTAGCTCTCGATCGCCTCCGGTCGCTTGTAGTAGAGGTTGTCTGCGTAGTACGTCTGGTACACAATCGGCCAGACGTACCACAGCGCGATGAGCTTCTTGGCCAGCCCCTCCGCCATGCGCCCCACGCCGGCCGCCACGCTGGGCCAGCTCCGCCGCTCGTGGCACGTGTCGAGCTGCTCCTGAAACCGCGCATAGCGCTCGAGCGGCCCCTGCATCAGCGTGGGCGCGTAGCACGTGAAGGCCAGGAAGTTCAGCAGCGTCCGCCGCTGCGGCGAGATCGTGCCGCGCTTCAGCTCCGAAAAGTACTGCAGCATCCGCACCGCCAGGTAGGCCGTGCCGATGAAATGCGGCAGCAGGAACGCGAGCAGCAGCGGCGGTGCGCCGGCGAGCGTGCGCTCGGGTGCGTTGCTCAGGAGGTCAAGCTCCCAGCTCACGCCGCGCACGCCGAACGGCAGCAGCCACGGCGCATTGCGCCAGACCCAGTCCGTTACCGGCGCCGGCAGCCGCACACCGCCCAGGAGCAGCGAGACGACATACCCGCCGCCAATGATCAACCAGGCGGCCAGCGGCGGGCCCCAAGGCAGCACGTCAGTCCGTCGGACCTCGACCGCGAACCGCTGACCGAGCCAGTGCAGGAAGATGCACAGCAGCAGGTAGTATGCGGCGTAAAGACCGCCGAACAGGTGCCAAACGAAGGCCAGGCCGCTGAGCACGATCGCGCTCCGCAGGCGGCGGCCGCGGAACATCGCCAGCAGCGGGATGAGCGGGAGGAAGCCGGCCACGAGGAAGCGCTGCCCCGCCACTTGCATCAGCCAGAATCCGGACAGGTCGTGCCACGGCGTGGCGGCGATGGGTTGCCAGAGAAGACGGCCGACTTCGGCGGCGGAATCAGCGACGGTTGACAGGATGTCAGCGGGCACGCGGCAGGTTTTAGCGGAACGCGTCGGGCGTGCAAGGCGCGACCAATATGTGGCGGAGAGGCCGGGCCCAGGCCCGCGAAAAAGCCGGAAACGCCGGATTCTTTTGCATCCGCCCGCTTTTGGAGCTATAAATACACTTTAATCAGCTTTGAAGGGGCGAGTGGGATATCGGGCGTTCGTCCGGGATCCATCCCCGTGAGCGCTGATGCATAACTCATTAAAAGACAAGGTTTTAGACGCGGTCGACATCGTGGAGCTGATCGGAGAGCGTATCTCCCTGACGCGCAAGGGCAAAGACTTCGTCGGCCTCTGCCCGTTTCACGCCGATCATCGCCCGTCGTTGTCTGTCAGCCCCACCAAGCAGATTTTCAAGTGCTGGTCGTGCGGGGCCGGCGGCGACGCGATCAAGTTCGTCCAGATGCAACAGCGGGTTGAGTTCCGCGAGGCCCTGGCCATCCTCGCCCGCAGGGCCGGGATCGAGTTGCAGTCCGCAGGCGCCGCCCTCCGCGAGGAGCTGCGCCGTGCGCTGGCGTGGGCGCGAACGCATTTCCAGCGAACGCTCCGCCAGCCCGCCGGGCGCACGGCGTTGGACTACGCGCGCAGCCGCGGGATCAGCGAGGAGTCGATCGAGCGCTTCGAACTCGGCTGCGCCGCCGACAGTTGGGACGATCTGCTCACCGCCGGGACGCGGGCCGGACTGTCACGGGAGGTGCTTCAGCAGGCCGGGCTGGTGGCCGCGAATGAGGCTGGCCGCACCTACGACCGTTTCCGCGGCCGCCTGATCTTCCCCATCTGCGATCCGCTCGGGCGGCCGATCGCGTTCGGCGGCCGGGCGCTGGGGGACGATCCGGCCAAGTACCTGAACTCGCCCGAGTCGCCGCTGTTCCACAAGTCGCGCGCGCTTTATCCACTGCACCTGGCCCGGCCGGCGATCGAGCGCTCGCGCGAGGTGATCGTGGTCGAGGGCTACATCGACGCGCTGCTGCTGCACCAGTTCGGGTTTGCGAACGTCGTCGCCACGCTCGGCACGGCGCTGACCGACGCGCACGTCAAGTTGCTCACGCCGCTGGCGGACGTGATCTGCATGTGCTTCGACAGCGACGAGGCCGGCCTGCGGGCGGCGGAGCGGGCGGTGGAGATCGCGCTGCGGCAACGGGTCGAGGTGCGGGTGGTGTTGATGCATGCGGGCGAAGACCCGGCGGATTGTGTTATCCGGACGGGCGCGGACGGCTTCCGCGCTCGTTTGCAATCAGCGGTTGCAGCGCTAGAATTCAAGTGGCGCTCGACGCTGGCAGTTTTTCACGGGCGTGGCGAGCGCGGAAAGCGCGAAGCGCTGGAGTCGTTTCTGCAATTCGTGGGCCGGGCGACCCTGTCGGGCGGCGTCGGCCTCCTGGAACAGGGCCTGCTGGTTCGAAAACTCAGCGACTTGCTGGCGCTGCCCGCGGAAGCAGTGTATCGGCTCCTGGCCGCGGCCCGCAGCGCCGCCCGACCCGCCGCGTACGCCGCCGCGGAGGATGTCCACGACCGCTCGGACTACGAGCAGGCGCTGCGCGGGCTCCCGGCCGGGCTGGTGTGCGCGGTCGAGGAAGCCTTCGGGCTGGTGCTGCAAGCGCCGCAGCGCTTCACGGACCTGGACCACGGATTGGAGGCCGGCGCCGCCAGATGCGAAGTCTGGCGCCGTCTGCACAACGTATTGCGCACGCTCGCTGCCGAGCGCGGTTCGTTCAGTCGCAGCGACGTGCTGGCCGCGTGCGACCAGCCGGACCTCTGCGAGCTGATCAGCCGGGCTTGCACCCGCACCGGGTCAGCCGTCGTCACCGGAGAGCTGTGCCGGCAGGTCAGCGAGCGCGTGGCGGTGGAAGTGGAGGTTCTGCGGCAGGCTGAGCTGCGCAACGAAGTGTGTGGCAAAGACGCGCAGGCCGGCGCGGAGGCGTTCCGCCGGCTGCTGGAGACGAGCCGGCGGCGGGCAGGCCTGCTGGCGGCCGAGCATTGCGGAGACGGATTGGCGCGCCCGGGGTAGGGACGGCCGATCCGCGGGGTGGAACGGGAGGGGCGCCGCGGACCGCGCAGCGCTGAAGGATCAGCGCAGGTGCGGCCGGCGGCGACGCAAGCGACCAGGGAGTGCGTGCATGGCAACCGCGAACGTGACGGACATCGATCCCATCGAACAGTGTGTCAACGAGCTGATCGAGAAGGCGAAGGCCAGCACCGGTTACGTCACCTGGGAGGAGCTCAACGAGAAACTTCCCGACGAAGCCATCTCGCCCGAGAAGCTCGAAAACGTCCTCAACCGCATTGAACAGAGCGGCATCAAGCTGATCGACGAGATCGAGGCCGAGAAGCTCCGCGAGCCGGAGCGAAAGGCCCCGATGCTCGAGGGCGGTGAGAGCCTCGACGACGTCACCGAAGCCGACCTGGCCGAGGCCAGCGCCCGCCGCATCGACGACCCGGTGCGCATGTACCTCACCCAGATGGGCGAGATCCCCCTGTTGACGCGCGAGGAAGAGATCGCCCTGGCCAAGAAGATCGAGCTGACGCGCATGGCCTTCCGCCGCAAGGTGCTCGAGAACGACTACTGCATGAGGCAGGCGGCGGAGCTGATGCAGGCGGTCGCGGACGGGCGCATGCCGTTTGACCGCACGATGAAGATCTCCACCGCCGAGAGCATGGGCAAGTCCACGATCATCAAGCGCCTGCCGGCCAACCTGGAGACGGTCCGCAAGCTGCTGGAGCTCAACGAGCAGGACTGGAAGTTCACACGCGAGAGCCGCACCTCCGGGGCCGAGCGCCGCGCGGCCCAGGACCGCATCCGCCGCCGCCGCCGGCGGGCCGTGACCTTGCTGGAAGAGCTGCCGCTGCGCACCAGCCGCATCACGCCCATGATGCGCAAGCTGGACGCGATGGTGCGCAAAGCGGAGGAGCTGGACCGGCAGTTGGCCGCGAGCAACGGCGAGCATTCCCCGGACGACGTCGAGGCCATGAAGGAGGAGCTGCACGGGCTGGTCGACCTGGTGATGGAGGGTGCGGGGGATCTCCGCCGCCGCGTCGACGAGGCCGCCAGCCGCTTCCGCGAGTACGAGGACGCCAAGCGCAAGCTGGCGGGCGGGAACCTGCGGCTGGTGGTGTCGATCGCCAAGAAGTACCGCAACCGCGGCCTGTCGTTCCTGGACATCATCCAGGAGGGCAACACCGGCCTGATGCGTGCGGTGGACAAGTACGAGTACCGCCGCGGCTACAAGTTCAGCACCTACGCCACCTGGTGGATTCGCCAGGCGATCACGCGCGCCATCGCGGACCACGCCCGCACGATCCGCATCCCGGTGCACATGATCGAGACCATGAGCAAGCTGCGCAACATCCAGAAGCGGCTGACGCAGGACCTGGGCCGCGAGCCGACCATCGAGGAGATCGCCTGGGACGCCAAGATGCCGGTCTCCGAGGCGCGGCGGGTGATGAAGATCAGCCGGCACCCGATCTCGCTCGATCGCCCGGTGGGCGAGAGCGAGGACAGCTACTTCGGCGACTTCATCGAGGACGAGAAGGCCGAGTCGCCCGTCTCCTCGGCCGCCAGCGACATGCTCAAGGACCGCATCGAGGCCGTGCTCAAAACGCTCACCTACCGCGAGCGCGAGATCATCAAGCTGCGCTACGGCATCGGCGACGGGTACACCTACACGCTGGAGGAGGTCGGCAAGATCTTCAAGGTGACGCGGGAACGGGTGCGACAGGTCGAGGCCAAAGCGATCCGCAAGCTGCAACATCCGGTCCGCGCCCGCAAGCTGGAGGGCTTCCTGGACAAGCTGCGGATGACGTAGCGTCGCAGTTCCGTGTTCGACGCCGCTGTTCGGGTGTCCGTAGCGGTACAGCGAAGTCCGCTCCCGACCCGCGAGCGAGGGTTGTCCCACAGCGATCCCGACGCGCGAGCGAGGGCTACCCCGCAGCGCTCCCCAAGCGCGAGCGAGGGCTATCCCGCAGCGATCCCCAAGCGCCAGCCCTCGCTGGCGCTTCGGGCTCGGACCGCGAGGTCGGCAAGATCCCCAAGGTCGGGCCATGGCCTACGTCGGCAACCTCGCGGGACAGCCCAACGTGTTCACGTCGGCGCCAGCGGCCTTCGGCCTGCCGACACCTCTTCCGATTGATGCTGTTCGAATAGCATTTGAGCAGGATGGCCTCCGCCGGCGCCGTTCGCGGTAAACCAGGCTGAGCCTGCCGGCCAGCCACGGCTCGGCCGGAGCCTCGCCCTCCCGCGGGGACCGGACAGTTGAACGTTGGCGGAGTAATAGGGTTATGCTGGCTGCGGATGCGGTTGGAAAGAAGCTGACGCGACGCCGTCGGCTTGGCGGCGTTCGCTGGGCGGTGCGCGGCGTGCTGGTGCTCGTCATCGTGGGAGCCTTCCTGGTGGGCTTTGACGGCATGTTCTACTACCCCAGCCGCACGGTGCACTATCGCCCGGCGGATTTCGGCCTGCGGCATGAGGACGTGACGTTTGTCGCGTCCGACGGCGTCAGGCTGCACGGCTGGTTTCTGCCGGCCACGCGGCTGGTTCCGGTTTCGCGGCGCGGCGCGTCTGACGACCCGACCGTCGTAGGTGGAAGGGGCCGCTCCGCCGACCCGACCGACAAGGCTGACGGCGCGACCGACAATGCCGCGGCCACGGCCGCCGCGCCAGCACCTCAGGCGCGAGGCACCGTGATCCACTTCCACGGAAACGCCGCGAACATCACCAACCACATCGTGCTGTCGCAGTGGCTGGTGTGGGAGGGGTTCAACGTCTTCCTGTTCGACTATCGCGGCTACGGGCGCTCCGAAGGCCGACCGACGCGCGAAGGGACGATCCGCGACGGCCACGCCGCCTTGGACTACGTTCTCTCGCGCCCGGACGTCGACCGCGCGCGCGTCTTTGCCTTCGGCCAATCGCTGGGCGGCGCGGTGGCGACCGTCGTCGCCGCCGAGCGGCCGGAAATCCGCGCCGTGGTGCTGGATTCGACCTACAGCAGCCATCGGCGGATCGCGGCGCTGCACTTGCAGAAGCTGGTGCTGCTGCGCTGGCCGGCGGAGTGGATCGCGCGGGCGGGCGTGTCGGGCGGGTACGAGCCGCTGGACTACATCGGCCGGATCGCCCCGCGGCCGCTGCTGGTGATCGCATCGGCCCGGGACGAGATCTGTTTTGCCCAGCTCGGACGTGAGCTGTTCGAGGCGGCCAGCGAGCCGAAGGAATTCGTGCTGCTTGAGGACGGCGCGCACCTGGAGAGCGTGGCAGACAACGTCGGCAACACGCAGCGCCGCATCGTGCGCTTCTTCGAGCAGGCGGCCGCCTCGCGCGACTAACGGTTACCGGGAGGGCGGGCCTCCCGGCGAGCTACGGCTCGGCAGGAGCCTCGCCCTCCCGCTGAACTCGCGAATCGGACGTTGACCAAGTCAGCCCGGTCGGGCCAGCAGCAGCAGCGCCCGGCTGAACGACGATGTGCCCGGGAAATCCCGCGAAACCTGGGCCAGCCTTTCCGGGCGAATCTCCGGCGGCGCCAACGCGGCGATCGATGGAATGACGCCCGACGCGACTTCGCCGCCAGCTTGCGCGCCGCCCGGCGGGGCGCCAGCCGGGCTCCAGCCGCGCGCGTAGAAGCCGGCCCCGAACGCCAGCAGGATCGCCGCCGCGTAGCGCAGCGACGCGCGCAGCGACCAAACAAGGGCATTCCGCCCGCCGTCGCGCCGCGAGCGCGTCCGCCGCAGCGGCGTGGGTGCGACGAGCGTCAGCTCCTGCGTCGAACGATCGGCCTCAACCTCGTCCGGCAGACCGGCGTCCAGCGCCGCCGCGGCCGCCTGCAGCTCGCGCACGCGGCGGGCCAGGGCGGGGTCCTGTTCCAGGCGGCGGCGGAACTCGGCGGCCTGCGGCTCCGACATCTCGCCCGCGAGGTAGTCGGCGATGCGCTGTTCAAGCTCATCGCCCGGCGCGGCGTTGAATCGTTCCGTCGGCTCACGGGGGGTGCGATCGTCGGCGTTCATGTTCGACTCCCGGACTGGATCTCGATCCCAAGCCGATCGCGGACAGCGGCCAGGGCCCGCACGTAGTGTGTCTTGGCGGTCGACGGGCTGACGCCCAGCTCGGCCGCGATCTGTTGAAACGTCAGCCGGTCGTAGCACTTGGCGATCACGACCAGCCGCTGCTGCTCGCTGAGCGACTCCAGCGCCGCGCGAACCTGCGCGCGCAGCTCGCCGGCTGCCAGCGTCTCGTCGGGCGTCGGCGGCGAGACCTCGGCAAAGTCCGTGCGACGCACTGCCGCCCGCCGCCAGCGGTCGATCACGACGCGCGACGTCACGCGCCGCAGCCAGGCGATCGTTGCCGCCGGCGAGGGCAGCGCCGGCCGCGAGCGGAGCATGCGCAGGAACACGTCCTGCACGACGTCGAGTGCATCCTCGTGCCGCCCGCACATGGCCCGCGCCCAGCGGTAGACGCGGGCGCGGTGCGCGCGGAAGTGCATCTCGACGCTGGCGTCCATGGTCCCTGGCAAGTCCGCCGACCCGGCGGGAGCCTCGCCCCGCCGTGGTTGCATGGTATCACCAACCCGCGCCGCGACGATCGGGAGGGCCAAGCGCCCGCTGGACCGGCTCGGCAGGCGCCTCGCCCTCCCGTACCGGCTCGGCGGGAGCTTCGCTCCTTCACGTCGCTGCCTGGCGGCGTCAGTCGCGAGCATTGCTTCCGGCCGCCCCGCGGTCCGTCCGGCTGGTGACCATCAGTACCCAGTCGCGGTCCATGAACATCTTGGCCGGAAACTTCCACACCGCCTGGCGGTCCTCGATGCGGTCGGCGTTGTGCGCGACGATCTCGCCGGGCATTGCCACCGCAACCTCGAAGCTCTCGTCGCCCAGGTCCTCGGTCACGTGATGCCGCGCCTGCTCCAGCTCGTACGCCTCAAAGAACTTCTCGACCTGCGCCCGCGGCACGCGCAGCTCCCGGAGCTGCTCTTGCAGCAGCGGCTCGATCGCCGCCACCAGTTCGTTGCCGATGTCGTTGATCGCCTGGTCGCGCTCCGGGCTTTGCGGCTCGCGCATCAGGGCCATGACCGGCTCCAGGTCGGCCTGCTCGAAGTGCTTCAACACGGTCTGCCGCAGCAGAAGCCCGTAGTGCTGCGGCCAATGCTCCTCCAGCGCGCCTGTGGCCCCGCTCACGTACTCGGCGTACTTGAACCCCTCCAGCGCTCGCAGGGCGGTCAGCAGGCTGTGCAACTGCTCGTCGCTCAGCTCGGAGGGATCCTTGCCCTCCATCTCCTTGAGCAGGCCGCTCAGGTTCACGGCCTCCTTGTAGACCTCGAAGCGGGCGAGCTGCCGCGCCTGGTACACGCGCTTGAAGTGGTAATACATTCCGTCCGCACGCCGCTCGATCTTCAGCTCCGTCGGGAAGCGCAACGATGCCTCGTACTCGGGCGTGTCCGCCGGCGCGAACGAATCCGGCAGCGGCTCGCCGGCCGGCACGCGCAGCCGGGCCTCGCGAATCTGCGTCTGCCGGTCCTTGTTATCGGTTTCGATCCGGTCGCGGACGCTCCAGTCGCTGTCCAGCGTGGGCAGGGCGTCGCCGCCGACGAACTCCGCCGGCTCACCCGTGAGCGTCAGCTCGATCTCGACGCCCCCGTCGCGGTCGACGCGGATAGTCTCCTTTCGTTCCAGACACCCGGCCAGCAGCAACCCAAACGGGATGAGGACGGCAATCAGCCATGGAATACGTGCGTTGGTCATGAGTCGCTCCCTTCGACAATGCGCCGGCGCCGCATAGGCGCCGCTCCAGCAATAGGAACGGCGAGACCCACAAGGCGGACGACAACCGTTTTCGGAAAGGCGCACAAAAAAGCACTGCGGCCGCGAGGCGGGGCCGGATTCCCGGTCCCCGCGGCCGCAGATTGGCGGCGGATTCGGCTAGGGGCTACCTGCACATGCTTCCGTAGAGGGCCAGCATGCGGGCCAAGTCCTCCAGGTCCACGTCGCCGTCGCCGTCCAGGTCGCCATCCTCCGGCCGGGCGTCGGTGCGGCCGTAGTTGGCGAGGATGACGGCCAGGTCCGACAGCCCGACCTGGCCGTCGCCGTCCAGATCGCCGGGGCAGGGCTGCTCAACCTGCACCGGCTCGAGCATGCCGCTGACGTCGTTCTGCGGGCCCTGCGGCGACATGATCTGCAGGTGCGTCTGGCCGCCGGCGATCATCTGGGCAACATCGGGCGGGATGGGCGCGTCGGTCAGCGCGATCGACACGCCGTCCGCGATGTCGCTTACAAACTGGCTGCCCACCAGGTAGAGGATCGGCCCCCCGCCGCCCGGCGGCCCCAGCCGCACCAGCGCCTGCATCACGTCCGCGGCCCGCATACCCACCACCGCCGCGTTCATGTCGAGCGTGGCGGCGTCCAGGTTCACCATGCCGACGGCGTTGCCGAAGCGGGAGTTGTCCATGCCGGACTGGCTTTGCAGCGTGCCGGAGTAGTAGCGGTAGTGCTGTGGGTCGTCGGTGTGCTTGCCGATGAGCGTGAATGTATAGCCGAGAATGTCCTCGTCCCACTCGACGGTGTACGACAACCGCGTGACATAGACGTTCCAGTGCGTCACGTGCGACACGACCACGGCCGCCGGTGCCTTCGAGAACGTCCACGAGTCAAAGCCGGCCGGGATGTTCTCGTCCTCCACGCTGCCGTCGACGGAGAAGGTCCACCGGACGCCGCCGGTGTTGGCCGGCTCGCCGTGCGGGGCGATGTCGTGGAACGCGTCGCCCTGGAGCGAGAGCGTGTCCCAGTCAACCCCCGAGTCCTCTGTGATGCTGCCGCTGGCCGACCAGTTCACCAGGGCGGGGGCCGGCGTGAACGCGATGGTCGCGTCGGCGGTGAAGTCGCCGTCGTGCGAGGCGACAACCTTCAGGTCGGACAGCGTATCGACCACGGTCGCAACGCCGTGGGCGGCAGCACGCTCCGCAGCCAGCGCGACCACCAGTGCGGCCACCAATGGGCGGCTCAACAATCGCATAAACCGGTTCGGAAACATGGTTGATCTCCTTGTGTTCGTTCTGTACGTGATGACGGATGGGCCGGTCGCGCGGCTGTCGCCGCGCGCGTGATCGACCGAGCCGCCTTCACCGTCCGCCCGCTACAATGCTGCCCGCTTCGGGGCAAAGAATCGCATGAGCCCGCTTGGCATGACGGTGCTGCTGATTGCCGGCCTGGGCGTGTTCGCCGGGACCGCCGCGCGGCGCTGGAGGCTCATGCGCGTGGCTGCGGCAGGCGACGACCGCTTTGGCCAGGCCGGCGAGCGCTGGCGCGGCGTGCTGCGTTTCGTGTTCGGCCAGCAGCGCATGTTCCGCTACCGCTGGGCGGGCTGGGCGCACGCGGCGATCTTTGCCGGCTTCGTGATCCTGCTGCTGCGGGCGCTGATCCTGTTCGCGCGCGGCTTCACGGCCGACCCGGGCTTCGGATTCTGGTTGTTCGACGGCGGCACGCCGCTGGGCGGGCTGTACACGCTGCTCAAGGACCTGATCGGCGTCGCGGTGATCGCAGGCGTGGCGTACTTTCTGTACCTGCGGCTGGGTCCGCGGCCGAAGCGCATCGAGCACAGCTTCGAGGGCTTCGCCATCCTGGTGCTGATCCTGGGCATTGTGCTGTCAGACCTGACCTACGAAGCGGCCGGGTTCGTGCGCGCGGCGACGCCGGCCTGGCAGCGGCTGATCGCGCCGGGGGCGGCAGTGCTTTCGGTCGCGTTGGTGGTGCTCCCTGACGAGGGCGTGAACAACCTCTACTACCTGGGCTTCTGGCTGCACGCCATCATCGTAGTCGCCTTCCTGAACCTGCTGCCGTATGGCAAGCACTTCCACGTATTGACCGTGCTGCCGAACGTGTACTTCCGCGACCTGCTCGGCATCGGGCGGCTGCGGCCGGTGCACGACATGGAGGGCCGCATCGAGCGCGGCCAGACGTTGGGCGTAAAGACCGTCCGCGACTTCTCCTGGAAGGCCGTGCTGGACTTCTACACCTGCACCGAGTGCGGGCGCTGCAGCGACCACTGCCCCGCCACCAGCACCGGCAAGCTGCTCTCGCCCAAGCACCTGACCATGAACCTGCGCGACCACATGTATGAAAACGCCGCCCGCCTCACAAGCCGGGTAGTGCAAAGCTCTGCCTTGCCCTCAGGGGGTTCAGGGTTCGGGGTTCAGGGTTCGGGTACGGCGGGCATCTTGCCCGCCGCTCACCAAGCCACGGCGCCACCACGGGAGGGCCAGGCTCCTGCCGAGCCGGGTGGTACGGGCGTCCGGCCCGTCGAGGCTGCGACCGACGATGCCGGCGCCGACCGCGACACGCTCGTCCCGCAGGTCGTCAATCCCGAGGTCCTCTGGGCCTGCACGACCTGCGGCGCCTGCGAGCTGGAGTGCCCGGTGCTCATCTCCTACATCGACAAGATCGTCGATATGCGCCGCCACCTGGTCATGGAGCGCGGCGAGTTCCCCCAGCAGCTCCAGAACGCCTTCCGCGGGCTGGAGTCGGTCGGCAACCCGTACAGCTTCGACAACTCGCGGCGAGCCGAGTGGGCCGAGGGCCTCGACGTGCCGCTGCGCAGCGAGAAGCCCGACGCCGAGTACCTCTACTGGGTCGGCTGCGCCCCGTCGTTCGACGACCGCAGCCGGCGTACCGCCCGCGCCTTCGCCCAGCTCCTCAAAGCTGCCGGCGTGGACTTCGCCATCCTTGGGTCGGAGGAGGTGTGCAACGGCGACCCGGCCCGCCGCGCCGGCAACGAGTTCCTGTTCCAGACCTTCGCCAAGCAGAACGTCGAGACGCTGGGCAACTACAACGTGCGGAAGATCGTCACCACCTGCCCGCACTGCTTCAACATCTTCCGCAACGAGTACCCGGACTTCGGCGGCCGATACGAAGTGACCCATCACACCGAGTTCCTGGCGGGCCTGATCCGGGCGGGCCGCTTGCGGCCGCGGCACCCGGTCAACGGCACCATCGTCTACCACGACTCCTGCTACCTGGGCCGCTACAACGACGTCTACGACCCGCCGCGCGAAATCCTCAAGTCCATTCCCGGCCTGCGCGTGGTCGAGGCGCCCGAGAGCCGCGACCGCGGCATGTGCTGCGGCGCCGGCGGGGCCCAGATGTGGAAGGAGGAGGAGCCGGGGCAGGAGAAGGTCAACCACCGCCGCGCGCGCCAGCTCCTGCGCGTCCTGCCGGGGGGTGTGGCACAGCCGCCCGCGGCTGTGGGTGTGGCACAGCCGCCCGCGGCCGTGGGTGTACCGGCTGTGGGTGTGGCACAGCCGCCCGCGGCTGTGGGTGGTACCAGTGTCCCGCCCATTCTGCGCAGCGCGGGCGTCCACTCCGCAGGGCCACGCCTCATCGCCACCGCCTGCCCGTTCTGCAAGACCATGATCAGCGACGGCCTGACCGACCAGGGCCACGACGACGTCACGCAGCAGGACGTGGCCGAGCTGCTGCTGCGTGCCGTGCAGCCCGCCGCGGCGGAGAGCGTCGCGGCGCGAAGCCAAGTGTAGCGGCTGGCAATACCGGTCGCCCGGCGCCTCTCCTCAGCCGCCCAGCGGGCGGACGAACGCGATCGGTTGTCCGAACCCCGCCCACAGGAAGTGAGCCACTTGGCCGGCTCGAATAACGGACGGTTTTCGGTCAACCCATGTGCTTCACGATCGCCTCGCCGAACTCGGAGCACTTCAGCCTGGTCGCCTTCTGGCCTTCGGCCTCCATCAGCCGGTGGAAGTCGTAGGTGACCGTGCGGGCGGCGATGGCGCCGGCGACGCCGCGCTGGATCAGCTCCGCCGCCTCCAGCCAGCCCAGGTGCTCGAACATCATTGCGCCGGAGAGGATCAGACTGCTGGGGTTGACCACGTCCTGATTGGCGTACTTGGGGGCGGTGCCGTGCGTGGCCTCGAAGATGGCGTGGCCGGTGATGTAGTTGATGTTTCCGCCGGGGGCGATGCCGATGCCGCCGACCTGGGCCGCCAGCGCGTCCGACAGATAGTCGCCGTTGAGGTTGAGCGTGGCGATGACATCGAAGTCCTCCGGCCGCGTCAGCACCTGCTGGAGCGTGATGTCGGCGATGGCGTCCTTGATCAGCACGTCGCTGGCGACGGGCGGGACGCCCGGACCACCCTTGCTGCCGGCCTTGATGATCTGCCACGGGCCGCCCTCGTAATCGACCGCGCCGAACTCGCGCCGGGCCAGCGCGAAGCCCCAGTCGCGGAAGGCGCCCTCGGTGAACTTCATGATGTTGCCCTTGTGCACCAGCGTGACGCTGCGGCGGCGGTGCTTGATGGCGTAGCTGACGGCCGAATGGATCAGCCGCTCGGAGCCGGTCTTGCTGACCGGCTTGATGCCCACGCCGACGCACACCGACGTGTCGAGGTCGGTCCGCCCGACCTGCCGCCAGAAGTCGCGGGCCGCCTGCTCCGTGCCGAAGCGAACCTTCTTGAACTCGTCGGGCAGTTCGCGGGCCACGAAGTCCAGCAGCTTGTTCGCGTCCGGCTTGCCGCCTTCCAGATCGATGCCGGCGTAGATGTCCTCCGTGTTCTCGCGGAAGATGACCATGTCCACTTTTTCCGGCCGCTTCACCGGGCTGGGCACGCCGGCGTAGTACTTCACCGGCCGCAGGCACACGTACAGGTCGAGCATCTGCCGCAGGGCGACGTTGAGCGAGCGGATGCCGCCGCCGACCGGCGTGGTCAACGGCCCCTTGATGCCGACCCGGAACTCCTGGAAGGCGGCGACGGTGTCGTCGGGCAGCCAGGTGTTGAACTTGTTGAAGGCCGTCTCGCCCGCGTAGACCTCCATCCAGGCGATGCGGCGCCTGCCGGCGTAGGCCTGCTGCACGGCGGCGTCGAAGACGCGCTGGCTGGCGCGCCAGATGTCGGGTCCGGTGCCGTCGCCGCGGATGAAGGGGAGGATGGGGCGGTCGGGAACGTTGAGGCGGCCTTGGGCGAGGGTGATTCTCTGGCCGTCGGGAACCTGCGTCGTGCTATAGCTCATTCCTGTGACCTCTCCGGGAATGCAGTTGCGGCTTCCCAATGCGCAGGGTAGCCGCGGGCGGCAGGCCGTGCCAGCGCGGCCAGCGGTTTGTGTGGCGGGTCTGGCTTGTGCGGCGCGTCGATTCGGCGCAGGCTGCGGCAGCAGCGCTTGGTTATCGGTTACTTTCCAGATCAGGCGGGGAGAACCAGAGCGGGGCGGTCCCGGTCTCGTCCGCCAGGAGGCGATGCTCGGTCTCACGCATGTCCATCAGGCCCCACTGCGTGGCCGCGACGACGACCTGGACGAAGATCAATCCTGCCAGGAACCTGGTGAGGGCGCGATCGGGCGTACGCAGCGCCCGCAGTTGCAGGAGCGCGCCGAGCAGCAGTGTGGGCGTGAAGGGGATCCACAGTCGCGGGGTCTCCATATTCGTATAGCCGACGGTCGTCAGCATGACGAGCGCGGATCCGATCAACAGCCAGCAGCCGAAGCGCGCATCCGGGTCGTGGACGTGCTCGCCCGTCAGGCTCAACAAGCCCCACCACAAGGCTGGCCCGGCAAACAGCAGGAACAAGGGCAGGCCCAGCGCCTGCCAGATGAAAGGCATCGCCTCCGGCCCGCGGGTCACCTGCGCCTGGGCGCGCGCGACGGCCAGTGTGGCACTAAGCAGGTCGAAGCCCAGGAACAGGCGAAGTCCGGCAAGCGTGAGGCCCGCGGTCGTGATCAGCAGCCCCAGCCGCAGCCAGGGCGCGCGGGTGGGCGACGACGCGCGGCTCAGGACCGTGGCGGCCGCGACGATCAGCCCGACCCAAACGTGCACCAGACCCACCACACAGGCCATGACGAACGCCGCCCCCGCCAAACAGGCCATCGTCCATGACTTGCGCCTGTCGGCCCACAACCACAGGCACAGCGGCAGCGCCACGCTGAGCAGTTGCGCGGGGTCCTTGCCCGGCGTGAAGAGAAGCGCCATCGGCGAGATCAGCGTGCAGACGGCGAACGCCGCGGACGGGACCGTTGGAAGAACGGCGCGCGCCGCGAGGTACAGAAACGGCGCCGCCAGTCCCCAGAGCAACGTCAGCGTCATGGCGTAGCCGAAGGCGTGTGCGCTGAGTCGGAGGATGTCCGGGGGCAGTTCCTCGTGCGGGGCCGTGCGGGCAAGCCATGAGGCCAAAGCTGGGCGCGCATCGACCATCCGTGTCACGCCGTACGCCAGCACCGTCGCACCCGGGGGGTTGCTGAGGATGCGGGTGCCCTGGAGTTCCTGCGGCGGGCGCGCGGCGCGCTGTGCGAAACCGGCCAGGTAGGCGGGCAGCCCGACGCGGCGGACCTCATCGGCTTCCAACAGGAACGCCCCGTCCTGCGCGGGGGAGTTCATGTTGAAGAAGTGCTGGTAGCTGTATTGCGGCGGTGCAAGGTAGACCCACAAGACGATGCCTGCGACGCCGACGGGGATCAGCGCGGCGCCGAGACGACGTCGCCATTGCTCGCATCGCCCGAGTAACGCGATGGCGCAGGACAGGAGCAGCGCCAGGGGAAGCGTGTAGATCGCGGCCAGCAGGCGGTACGCGAAGATCGGAGAGTACGGATAGACCAGCTTGCCGGGCTTGCCGAGCGGGGCGCCACTCAGAAACAGGAGAACGGAAAGGCTGAGCGGAAGGAGCGCGGCCAGCGCCAGACGGCGCCACGAGCCGTGGGACGCGGCCTCAGCCGCATGTGCGTGGGGTACACGTCGCGGGAATACCTCGCCGGACGGAGATCGTTGTCGGGGCACGCGTGCACCGCCGCTGAGCGAGTTCGGGAACGGCGCCCTTCGGTCGGTTGACTGCTTGCGGGACGCACGAGGACCGGATGCCCACCGCGGGCGCCTCCGGGTACGGCGGTCCGAAACCGATCGACCACAGGATAAGCGATCCGGGGCGCAGTTTTCCAGGGGCGGGGGCGGGCGTGGCGCGGGAGCGGCTCAGGCGATTTGTCCAGGGTGCACCCCGCGCGGGCGCTTTCATGATAGAATGCAGCGGCTGATCCGCGGGTGCACGCATTTTCCCGCGTCTCCGGGGATCGATGATCAACGCGAAGAGCCGATTCGGATGTCGCAGATCCTGTCACAAGTTCCGCGGCAACTGCTGCAACAGCAGCAGCGTCTGACGCCGCAGCTCATCCAGGCGATGGACATCCTGCAGCTCAACGCGATGGCGCTGGAGTCGCGCATCGCCCAGGAGCTCGACAGCAACCCCGCGCTCGAGCTGGTGCCGGACGAGGAGGAGCTGGAGCCGCCGACCGCGCCGGAGCCGAGCGAGCCGTCTGCGGCCGAAGAAGCCCTCACGGTGTCGGAAAACGGCGCAGTCAGGGAGTTCGAGCGGCTGGACGAACTGGTGAGCGAGTATGACCTCTTCGAAGACGACGGCGAGCACCGCGGCAGGCGCTCGCGCGAGCGGGCCGCAGAAGCGGGGGACATGAAGCAGGAGGCCATGGCCAACGCCGCCGCCCGGCCCCTCGGGCTGCGCGAGTACCTGATCGAGCAGTGGGACCTGGCCGAGGTCGACGAGGAGACGCACCGGATCGGCCTGGCGATCATCGACGCGCTGGACGAGAACGGCCGGCTGGCGACGCCGCTGGAGCAGATCGCTGCCACGCTCGATCCGCCGCCGCCGGCGGCGAAGTTGCAGGACGCGCTGGCACGCGTCCAGCAGCTCGACCCGCCGGGCATCGCCGCCCGCGACCTGAAGGAATGCCTGCTGCTGCAGCTCGAGGCGCTGGCGGGCGACACGGACGTGGAGCGGCGGATCATCGAGGAGCACTTCGAGGACCTGCAGAAGAACCGCTTGCCGCAGATCGCCAAGGCGCTCAACGTTGACCTGGAGGACGTCAAGGCCGCCCTGGGTGTGATCGGCCGCCTGGCGTTGCATCCCGGTCGCGAGCTGGTAGAGCAGGGCGCGGCCGCAATCGTGCCCGATGTCGTGGTGGAGTACAACGCCCAGGACGATCGCTACGAGACGCGGCTGACGCGCGGCAACCTGCGCGAGCTGCGGATCTCACCTGAGTTCCGCAGCGCGCTCGAGGAGGCCAAGAACGACAAGCCGACGCGCGAATACCTCAAGGAGAAGCTTGACGCCGCCGCTGCCATCATCGATGCGGTCCAGTATCGCCGTAACCGTCTGCTGGAGGTCGCCCGGGCGGTGGTCGAGGTGCAGCGCGACTTTCTGAACCAGGGCGAGCAGCACCTGCGCGTGCTGCGCATGAGCGATCTGGCCGCCCGCTTCGGCTGCGACCCGTCCACCATCAGCCGCACCGTGGACGAGAAGTGGATCCAGACCCCGCGTGGCATCTACCCGCTGCGACGGTTCTTCACCGGAGGCACGGAGGCGAGCAACGGGGAGGTGCTGGGCTGGGACAGCATCAAAGCGAAAGTGCAGGAGATCATCGCAGCCGAGGACAAGCGCCAGCCGCTGAACGACGACGAGATCGTCGAGCGCCTGAAGGCCGAGGGGATCGAGATCAAGCGCCGCACCGTGGCCAAGTACCGCGCGCGGCTGGGCATCCCGCCCTGGCGCCAGCGTCGGCAGTACTGATCACGCGCCGCGGCAGCGGGCTGCTCCGCAAGGCTGCGTGCCCGTTGCCAGATCAGGGCCCCGGGCCGCCGAGCGTGTCGGCCACGGTTCCGCCCAGATCGTCGAGCGTGCGGCCGAGATCGCCAATGAGGTCGCCGCCGCCCGTGTCGCCCGCAGTACCCCCGTCAACCAGCGTCACGCCGAGCTGCGGCACCGCGTACAATGCATTCAGGCGACCCGCCGGGGAGGCTCACTGTGGTTCGCGCATTGCTCTCGCTTGTGCTTCCGGGCGTGGCGGCATCCGTGGCCGGCGCCCAGCAGACCCTGCACTGGAACAACCGCGTCGAGCAGGCCGTCGCGGAGGCGAAGCAGACCCGCAAGCCGTTGATGTTCTACGTGCTCAGCAGTGAGGGTGATCGCGCCGACGACATGGAAGACGCCCAGCGCAGGGCCTTCGCGCATCCGCGGGTGGTCGAGGTGGCCAGGCGATTCATTCCCGTGCAGATGTCACGCAGCGCACACCGCGACCAGCTTCGCCGCTGGCGCTTGCCGGAGAAGATCAACCAGGAGGTCGTGTTCGCCACCCCGGAACGCGAGTTGATCGACCCGCAGTCGCCGACGCTGGCCGCGTCCGGCGTGGCGGACCCGCAGGTGTTCATCCAGAAGATGGTGCTGGTGTTTCGCAAGTACCGTGACGATCTGTACCGCACGGAGCTGCGGGCCGAGCTGACGGCCGAGAACGCGGCCGCCAAGGACATCCGCGACGTGCTGAAGATCGTGAAGGAGTTCCTGATCCTCTCCGCCGATCAGGACGTGGCCAAGCTGCTGGAAAACGAGAAGCTGGACAGCGGCCTTCGGAAACAGGTCTACGAGGTGCTGGCCGAGCTGTCCACCAAGCCGGCCGTCGAGGCCCTGCTGGCCCGTGCCGCCAGGGACAAGGAGGCCGCCGCCGCACTGGCCCAGTGCACGCCCGCCGCCGCGGAGAACCTGCTGGAGCACCTGGGCGGCGAGGACTTCAACCGGCACCTGCTCGCGTACAAAACGGTCACAAAGGTCTGCAAGGTGCCGGACACGAAGCCGGACCGTTTCTGGGAGGGAAAGAACGAGCGGCTCAAGACCGAGGAGATCAACCGCGTGCGCGAGGCCGTCCGCCAGACCGCGGCCCGCTGGAGAGAGCGGTATGGAGATTACCGTTGACCTGCGCGTGGCGCGGGCCGAAATCCTGGAAGCTCTGCGATGCACCTGAGTTCGACGGAGAGGTCGATCCTCGCTGCGTTGGCCAGCGACCTGCGGGAGCGGTTCGCGGCGATCGAAGTTCGCGTCTTCGGCTCTGCGGCGCGGGGGGAGCTGGACCGGGAAAGCGACGTCGACGTATTCGTGGTCGTGCCCGAGCTGAGCTGGCCGCTCGAACAGGCCATCTATGACCGCTGTTATGACGCGACGCTGGCTTGCGGCCGCCTGGTCTGCGCGACCGTCTTCGATCGGCGCGAGCTGGTCGATTCGCCCCTGTGTGCCAGCCCCCTGGTTCAGGCCGTTCGAAGGGAAGGCATCCCGCTGTGAGCCAAGACGTTCAGGCGCTGGTCCTCTACCGCTTGAGTCAGGCGGACGAAGCGCTGGCGGCGGCCCGAGCGGAGCGGGCCGCCGGCCGACGTCGCAGCGCGATCAATCGCGCCTACTACGCGATGTTCTACGCGTCGCTGGCGCTACTGACCAGCCGACAGGTGGGAACGAGCAAGCACAGCGGCGTGGTGGCGCGTGTGTCCGAACACTTCATCAAGACCGGGCTTCTTCCGGCCGAGATGGGCCGGGCGTTGAATCAGGCTTTTGCGCTGAGGCAGAAGGCCGACTACCGTGAGTTCTTCGAGCCCACGCCGGATCAGGTGGATCAGGTGCTCGCCTGGGCCGCCGGTTTCCTCGCGGCGGCACGGCAGCTCCTGGGGAGCTGAGTGGCATGGCTGGGCAAGGATCGCGCAACGTGGTTGACCTCCGCAGCGACACGGTTACGCGTCCATCGCGCGCCATGCGCGCGTTCATGATGAACGCCGAGGTGGGCGACGACGTCCTCGGCGACGACCCGACCGTCAACCTGCTTCAGGAGCGCATGGCGGCCATGCTGGGCAAGGAGGCGGCCCTGTACGTGCCCTCCGGCAGCATGGCCAACCAGCTCGCCATCCGCTGCGCCTGCGAGCCGGGCGACGAGGTCATCGCCGACGAGACCACGCACAGCTTCAACTACGAGACCGGCGGGCCGGCGGCGCTGTCCGGCTGTCTGATCCGGACGGTGCGCGGCGAGCGGGGCGTGTTCACGGCGCGGGACGTCGAGGCTGCCTATCGCCCGCTCAGCGACCACTTCGCCCGCTCGCGCATGGTGGTGGTTGAGAACACGAACAACCGCGGCGGCGGCACGATCTGGCCGCTGGAGCGCGTGTGTGAGATCCGCGAAGTGGCGCAGCGGCTCGGGCTGCACCTGCACCTGGACGGAGCGCGGCTGTGGAACGCCTGCGTCGCGACCGGCCGCAAGCCGGCGGACTACGCCCGGTACGCCGACACGGTGTCGATGTGCTTCTCCAAGGGGCTGGGGGCGCCGGTCGGGTCGATCCTGAGTGGGCCCAAGCCGCTGATCGACCGGGCGCGGCGGTTCCGCAAGATGTTCGGCGGGGCAATGCGGCAGGCGGGGATCCTGGCGGCGGCGGCGATCTACGCCGTCGAGCACAATGTTGAGCGGCTGGCGGAGGACCACCGCAACGCGCGCTACTTCGCGGAGGCCATCGCCGCGCTGCCGGGCATCCGCCTCGATCCGCGCACGGTCGAGACCAACATCGTCATCTTCGAGGTCGAGCCGTCGCTGGGCACGGCGCAGCAGTTCGTCGAGCGGCTGTACGAGCGCGGGGTGTGGATGTTCGCCACCGGGCCGAACAAGGTCCGCGCGGTCACGCACTTGGATGTGCCGCGCGAGCAGCTCGACCAGGCCATCACGGCCTTCCGCGAGTTGTGCACCGCGGCGGCGGCCTGACGGCGTCCGGTACAACGCGCGATACATGAAGTTCGCCCGCCTCCATCGCTGGCCGCAGACGGCGCGGGCGGCGATCGCGCTCCAGAAACGGCTCGCGACACGCGTGCGGCTCGACCCCATGCGCGAGTTCGTGCGGACGCTCGCCGGCGTCGACGCCGCATTCTCGCCCGACGGCCGGCAGGTGATCGCGGGCGTCGTGCTGTGGGACCTGGCCTCGCAATCGGTGATCGAGCAGCACCTCGCGCGGACGACGTGCCGCTTCCCCTACGTGCCCGGGCTGTTGAGCTTCCGCGAGACGCCGGCGATCCTGGCCGCCTTCCGCCGCCTGCGGAAGCCGCCGGATGTGATCCTCTGCGACGCGCATGGTCTGGCGCACCCGCGGCGGTTCGGCCTGGCCTGTCACCTCGGTCTGTGGCTCGGCCGGCCGACGATCGGGTGCGCGAAATCGCGCCTGTGCGGGGAATACGACGAGCCGCCGCGACGGCGCGGCGGGCAGAGCCCGCTGATGCTGGATGGCGAGCGCGTCGGCACGGTGCTGCGTACGCGCGCCGGCGTGAAGCCTGTCTTCGTCAGCCCTGGCCATCTCTGCGACCATGAGTCGGCTGTGCGGCTGACGCTGGCCGCCGCGACGCGCTTCCGTTTGCCGGAGCCGGCGCGCCTGGCGCATCAACTCGTCACATCGGCCCGGTGGGCCGCACAGCGACGTGACAGGTGACAGGTGAGAAGTGCCGTGTAAGCGACCGTGGCCGGCCGTCACCTGCGACGTGTCACGCGTCGCTCATTTCATGGCCGGCTCGGGGTTGAGCAGCGGGCGGCCAGCCATCGTGACGTAGTACCCGTACACCGCCAGGGCTGCGGCGATGCCCAGCGCAAACAAGGAGCTATCGAAGTACCAGGCCGAGACGTCGTACGTCAACGGGTACGTGCTCAGCAGCAGCATGTAGAACAGGGCGAACACCAGCGCCAGCAAACCAAACCGCAGCAGAACGAACAGCAGCCCGGCGACAAACAGCGCCCAGTAGCCCGCGTCCGCCCACAGGTTGCCGCCGCGCTGCACGCTGGCCAGCACCAGCGTGCCGCCCAGGATGACGAAGAACGCCGCCACCGCCAGCCACCGCCGGCGCAGCAACGACAGCAGGATCAGCAGGATCACGACCGAGAACAGCGGCTGCAGCAGGGCCGAGATGACGATCTGCAGGAGCTGCACCAGGTCGTAGCGTACACCCAAGAAGGTGATGTCCGCGGCGCGGGCGGGGGCCGGCGGCGGCCCTCCGAACCACGTCGCCCCGAAGTAGCGCACGGTCTGGAGCATCACGCCCGCCAGCCCGAACAGCCCGCCCACCAGCAGATCGCGCCCCACCAGCGGGTCGCGGAAGCGCCCGCTCAGCAGTCGCGTCCAGGGGATCATCATGTCCGGCCAGCGCCGCCGCACCAGCGGCTCCAGCGCGATGTACAGCAGCCAGCACAACCCGCCGCCGAACGCCGCCTGACCGGCCACGACCGCAAACAGCCGCAGCTCCTCTGTCGCACCCGGCACGTGGTTGGCGCCGAGCAGCAGCGAGAGCATGATGGCGGTCAGCACGAACAGCGACAGCCGCGTCGCGCCGCGCCGATCGCCGCGGCCCAGCCTCAGGTTGCGGTGCGCCAGCAACGCGGCCCCCACCAGGGCTGCGAAGATCAGCGCGACGCTGATGACTTGGGCGACCCAGGCGGCCCACTGGCGGTTGCCGGCCTCGGTCGACGCCCCAAACCCGCCGTCCGGCGCGATCTCCAGGTACACCGGCTTTCCGCGCAGCGCGGCCGCCTCGACGCGAATCGCCGTCTCCGGGTTCTCGGTGTATCTGCCCGTCCAAGCCGCACGCTCGTCCGAGTACACCGGCGGCACACGGCGCGGCTCGACCGGCGTGAAATCGAACATCCGCAGCCCGGCCTCCGCGAACAGCAGGGACCAGTCCGCCGCAACCGGGCTGGCCGGCGGTTCCAACGTCCGGGGCGGCACGACCCGCAACCCGACCAGCCGCCCGTCCGGGCTGAGGCGCAGATTGACCATGCCGGGTGTGAGCGGGGGCGGATCATCGTAGGTGACGACGCCCTCGACGTTCAGCGCGACCAGGTGCTGCGGGCTCTGCCGATACCAGAACTCCATGGCCGCCGGTTGCGCGCTACCCAGCGCCGCCCAGCGGGCCGACGATTGGTCGCGGGCTTCGATGTCGCGCAGCACCTGCGCGTTGACCGCGAATCCGTACGCGTGATCGCCGGCCGGCTGCCCGTAGCCGAGCTTCGCCAGAAGCTGCTGCGCGCGGTCCGCCAGCACCTCCGGCCGCTTGTCCATCGACACGTACGCGTGCAGCCAGGTCTGCCCGTTGATCAGCGGCATCAGCAGAACGGCCAGCAGCATGCTCACCAGCCCACCCAGCGCGGCGGCGGGCCGTGCGCCGGGCGCGGACCTTGCGGCGGCGACCAGTTCGGGGGGAGGCGTCTCGCCGGCCGCCAGCGCCGCCGCCAGCGGGTCGCCGCCGGGCAGGGCGGCCGCGACCGCCAGAGCGGTGGGCGGGCGGTCGGCGGGGTCTTTGGCCAGGCACTTCAGAATGACGCGCTCGACCGCGGGATCGAAGTCCTCGATGAGGCTCGACGGGTTGGTGGGCGGCTGTTCGCAGTGCAGGCGGGTCAGGTCCGCCAGCGTCTTGCCCTCGAACGCGCGCTTGCCGGTGAAGATTTCGTAGAAGACCAGGCCGAGCGAGTAAACGTCGCTCTTGGGGGACGCGCCGCCGCCGGTGAGCAGTTCCGGCGCCATGTAGGCCGGCGTGCCGGCCCGCGCGTCGCCGCCCACCAGCTCCTCGGCCAGCGCCGCCAGACCGAAGTCCGTGATCCGGGCGTGGCCGCGGCCGTCGAGCATGACGTTCATCGGCTTCAGGTCGCGGTGCAGGATGCCGCGCTCGTGCACGGCCGCCAGCCCGGCGCACATCTGCCGTGCGATGTCGATGGCCTTGTCGCGGGGCAGGCGGCCGATGCGTCGCACCAGCGAGGCCAGATCCTCCCCGTCGATGTACTCCATCGAGAGGTACGTGTGGCCCTCGAACTCGCCGATGTCGTACACCCGGCACACGTTGGGGTGCGAGACCTGGCGTGCGACGCGGACCTCGGCGTGAAAGCGGGCCAGGCGGTTCTCATCGCCCGCCAGGACCTCGGGCAGGAACTTCAGCGCGACGCTCTGACCGAGCTTCAGGTCGTCGGCCCGATAAATCTCGCCCATGCCGCCCTTGCCCAGCAGGCCGACGATGCGGTAGCGGTTGGCGATCACATCGCCCGGGGAGAAGCGGCCGTGGTCGATCGCCGAGCGCGACACCGACTCGGGCGTCCCTGTCGTCAGCACCGAGCTGCCGGCCACCACGGTGGACGCGTACAGGGCCTCGCCCTCCGACGGCAGGGCGCGGCCGCAGCCCGGACAGTAGCGGCTGTCCGCGGGCGCCTGGCGGTTACAGGAGGGGCAGCTCAACATGACCGGTGTCGCACGTCTCCCGGCGGGCGGCAGGGAAGCGTCCTACAAATGTCGTAGACGCGGGCGCTTGCGGTCGCCCGTCACAATCTCCACGCCCTTCATGGCCGCCGGATCGCGCACGCGCACCAGCCGCCGCGCAGAAAACGCGTCGCGAACCGCACGCCCACGTCCTGCCGCACCACGGGCGGGGCATCGCTCAGACAGGCTTCACATCTTCATACGCTGCGGTCTGCGATTTGTTGCACAGTCGCGACAGGTTTTGTGCGGCCAGGCAGACACATCCCGGCCGCGTCTCCGGCATCCATTATACCCGCCACGACGTGTCGCGGACAGCAGATTGGCGCCCCACCCGCAGGAGCGGCGGCGGCCCCCGACTCAGAAGCTCTCAGAGCGGGCGCCCCGCGCAGCTTGCTGCCCGTGACGCACTGGCGGGCAAGCCGCCAGTGGCACCCAACGCGCGCCGCGGGCCGCCGCTTGAGCCACGTCAGCCCGGCTTGAAGCGCAGCACCAGCGCCGCCCCGACTGCCGCCAGCACGATGCCTACATAGAAGAGCGGACTCGGCGCCGTGGATGGCCGATGCAGCCACATCGCGATCAGCGTGGCCACGATCGGGGCGCCGCTGAACACGAGCGGCGGTACGGTGGTCGGCCTGCCGCCGTACATCAGCGCCAGGATGACACCCAGGGCGCCGACGGCGCCGAGCGCGCCAGCCAGAGCCGAGACGAGCATGCCCTTGGTCGAGGGCAGCGGCGACAGATCGTTGCGCGAGGCGAGCAGGCCGAGGGGGGCGAGCACGGCGACGATGACGTACGCCACGCCGACGAACAGGAACGCCCACAGCGCCTTGCCCCTGCCGCCGATGGCGCTCTGTCCCTCGTGCAGCGCGGGCACGTAGGCGCCCCAGCAGAGGATGGTCAGCACGACGAACGACAACCAGGACCAGGAACTCATCCGATATGTCTCCAACTCAAGAAGTTCGGACGCCTGGCGGGTTGCTCAAGAACCCGTGAACGCGAGCGTAGCGGCACCAGCGGGCGCGTCCGGTGTCGGCTCACGGCCCGACCTTGGCCAGGATCTTCTTGAACTCCGCCTGGTCGAAGGCCCGCAACATGCAGGTGCGGACGTTGCCGGCCTGACCAAGCTGCAGGACGACGGCCGATGCGGTCAGATCATCGGGCGCATTCAGCAGGAACAGGCCGTCGTAGCCGCCGACCGTCCAGTACTGGGCCTCAACCTGGACGCCGGCCTTGGCCGCCGCGGCGCGGAACGCTTCGGCCCGCGCAACCGAGTGCTTGACCGCGGCGACCCCCTTCTCGGTCCAATTCAGCAAGACCGCGTAGCGCACCATGCTCATACTCCTTCGCTTCGAAGCTCGCGCTTGTGACTTCGCAGCTTCTCGAGCACCCACTCCGGGATGGCGATCGGGCGGAACGCGCCGCCGTCGACTGCACAGCAGACGGCGGTCATGCGGCCCAGGGCGAGCCGCTGGCCGTCGCGCCGGAACTCGATCTCGTGCTCAACGGAGCTCTTTGAGACCTTGACGATCCGCAGCCGCAGCTCGAGCACGTCCTCGAACCGCGCGGGGGCGAAGTACTCGCAGCTCACCGCCACGCGCGGCCAACTGAACTCCACCGCGCCGCCGCGGACCTGGTGCACCGTCAGCCCCAGCGAGCGCCAGAAGGCGTGCTCGCACTCCTCCATCAGCCGGAAGTAGTTGGAGAAGTGCATCACGCCGCCGACGTCCGTCTCGGCGAACTGCACCCTGCGCTGCATCACAAAATCACGGCCCATCGCGTCTTCCGGCTGATTCGACAACCACAGAGACACAGAGGCACAGACAGGACCATGTCTTTACTTGGGGCGTTGGCGGTTGTTCGGTTGAAAGGCGCACTATTTACTCTGTGTCTCTGTGCCTCTGTGGTGGCGTTGTTTCATGCCGGTTCGAAGAACTTCCGAATCGTCGCCGAAGACGGCCGGCGCGTCACGAGCGAGACGACGATCAGCGCCAGCGCCGCCGCCAGCGTCATGGGCACGGCCGGCACGACGCGCCATTCGTGCCCCAGGCCCGGCAGGTGCACCAGCGGCTCCATGCGGCTGGCGAAGCCGTGCTCCAGGCCCATCGCGACGTAGTAATAGGCGCCCAAACCGATGCCGGCCAGAACCGAGGCGTACGCGCCCCATTTCGTGCAACGCTTCCAGTAGAGCGCGGCGAACACGAGCGGAAACAGGGCCGCGAACCCGCTGAAGCACCAGATGGCCAGGCCGAAGATCGGCCGCACGGCCTGCAACCACAGCGTCAGCAGCCAACTGGCGAGCACGACCACGATGACGAAGATGCGGCCGGTGAGCAGCCGCTGGCGGTCGGTCATGCGGTCGTGGCGCACGTAGTGGTCGACAATGTCGTGCGTGAACATCGACCCCAGGCACAGGAACTGGGCGTCCATGCCGCCCAGGATCGCCGCCAGCACGCCCGCCGCCAGTAAGCCGCTGACGATCGGGTTCGCGAGCATGTTGACCATCAGGCCGATGACCTGGTTAGGGTTGGGCGGCGGTCCGCCGGTTTGCAGCGAACCCTCGGGTGTGAACGGGACCACGGGCCGTCCGTCGACCATGGCCGATGAGGCCCAGATGCCGATCGCGACGCACGGCGCCCAGATCAGCATGATGAGCACGGGGTGCAGGGTAACGGTCAGGCGGAAGGTCCTGGCCGAGCGGGCCGTGAGCCAGAGCTGGAACAGGTGCGGGAACATCGCCACCGACAGCGGGATGAAGCCGTAGCTGAGGAACTCCAGCTCGGTCATCTCTTTGGGCTTGTGGGGTTTCAGAGCTGGCGGCGCCGGGGCCGCGCGGGTCACTCCCGTATGAGCGGTCGGCCCCCCATCGGGAGCAGCCGCGGGTTGCGTTGTCGCGCGCCAGGAGGTCAGCTTCTCCTCGTAGTTGCGCAGGTGCTCGGCGCTCACGCCGCGCGTGAGCTTGCTGGGGTTGTACTCCTGCACGAGCTGCGTGGCGCGGGCGAACCCGCCCAGCCGCTCGGCGATCGCCCAGAATGTCACCACGCCGACGACCAGGAAGATGATCGTCTGGAGCGCGTTGGCCCAGGCGGTGGCCCGCGCTCCGCCGAGCGAGATATACAGCCAGACCACGCCTGTGGCCAGCAATGTGCCGAGCCAGAATGGCACCGCGCCGCCGGTTGGCGCGAACAGCTCCGGGAACGCGCCGCGCGTGGCGACTGTGATCATGTTCCCGGCCCCGACGATGCCGATGATGATGTACGGCGTCTGGAGCAGCACCAGCGCGGGGAACAGCACCAGGCCCAGCCCGCTCGACTCGAACCGCTCGCGGAAGAATTGAATCTGCGTCTGAAAGCCGTAGCGCTTGCCGAACGACCACAGCTTGATGCCGATCAGGAAGAAGCAGGCGGCGTGCACGATGCCCGACCAGGAGGCCATCTTGCCGTAGACGCCCACGCCGCTGGCCCAGGCCTCGCCGCTGCTGCCCTGGATGGCGAAGGCGGTCATGGTGGTGCCGAAGACCGAGAGCACCAGCAGCACGGGGCCGATGCCGCGGCTGGCGACGAAGTAGTCGATCGCCGTGCCCTTGAAGAAACGGTTGCTGGCGAGGCCGAGCAGGATCAGCGCGCCCAGGTAGGCGACGATGATCCAGAGCTGGAGCTGGCCGGGCGGGAGGATCTCCGCCAACGTCATGTCCGCGAATCCCCGTCATTTCGAGATCGGCCCGCTGATGCGCGTTTCGCGCCGGCGTGGGTCGAGCACGATCTCAAAGAAGTCCCATACACCCAGCCTGCCCAGCAAGTTGGGAACGCCATCGTGTTCGCAGATTGCGAACGGGACGTCGACGCGGCGCGACGGTCGGCCCGCATCGGAATCGAGTGCACGAAAGCCGGAACCAGGTCGCCGGCTAACGAGCCGAGTTGGACGCGGCGACCCCCGGTCACTCCGATTCCCAAGACCTCCCCGACCGAACGCTTCAGCAGCGAGACTACGCTACCAGTGTCGAGCTGCAAGTCGACGAACTCAAACCAACCCCCGGCCGACCGCAACTGGACCCGCACCTCAGCGACCCACACCAGGCCAAAGTGGCGGGTGGGGCGCCGGGTCCAGCTACGCGGTGACATGGGGCAGATCGATTATGTCATCATAGGCGTGGAGAATGTACGCTCCGGGCGGTGCCACGCGTCGCGCCTGCTCCGCGGCTTCGACCGCCGTGCGTCCCGTTCCCACGACCTGCCTGCGAAACACAGCCACCCACTGACCCCGATACTTCGCGAAGAGTTCAGCGTCGTGCTCGGCCATCCAGGCGGAGTCGTCGTCGGCAGCGGTGAGATCGAGCTCCCACGGATCTGTCGGCGTTCGCTTGCGGACGGCGCTCATCTGTGAAGTCTCCTCGTTCACTGTGTCAAAGGACGCCGGGCTCCGAACGAGCCTGTTCCGGCACATCCAGGCCCTTCGGCCAGCAATAATAGCAGGCCAGCCCCCACAGCACCGAGGCGACGACCGAGACGCCGATGTGGTAGGCCAGGCTGACGGGCAGGAAGCCGAGCGCCAGCGTGCGGTGATCGTAGCGCCACCAGAAATCCTGGTGCAGCACCGCCAGCAGGACGATCAGGCCATAAACGAGGTATCTCATGCGGGCGGCGGGCCGTCTTCGAGCCGGATCGACTCGGGGAGCGTACACATCTCGCCCATCGGATCAAACAGCCGGTGCACCTCCGGACGGAACACGTCGCCGATCAGCACCTCGGTGACGTTGTTCTTGCACTCCGGGTGAGCGCGGACGAACTGCCCGAACGAGAAGCCCGGCGAGTAGAACGCGTAGACCATCTTGCGGATGGCCTGTACACCGTCGTAGAAGCGCTCGCCCCACGCGCCGAGCCGCGCCGCCGAGCAGTCGTCGGCGCGGATCGCTTCGTGCAGCGCGTCCGCGGCCAGCTCGCCGCTCTTGAGCGCCAGCCAGACCCCCGACGAGTACATCGGGTCGAGGAACGTGAAGGCGTCCCCGATCAGCACCCAGCCGTCGCCGGCGCACACCTTCGAGTTGTACGAGAAGTCGTTCAGCACGCGCACCGGCGAGACGCGCCGGGCGGGCGCCAGCCGCGGCACGATCGCCGGGCAGCGCCGGATCTCCTCTTCGAGGGTTTGTTCCGGCGTCCCACGGCCCTTGATGAGGTAGTCGATGTCGCCGACGACGCCGAGCGAGACGATGTCATTCTGGAGCGGAATGAACCAGAACCAGCCCTTCTGGTCCTGCACCGCGAGAATCAGGATGGCGCCCTCGTCGCGCACGCCGCGGTCGCGAACGGCGCCCTTGTAATGGGCGAAGACGGCGGCCTTGTGCAGCCCGGGATCGGGCTGGCGGATGGCGAAACGCCGCGAGAGCATGGCGCTGGTGCCGGTCGCATCGACGACGGCCTGGGCGTAGATCGGCAACTGCTCGCCGTCGCGTTCGACGATCACGCCGCGGACGCGCGGCAGCCAGTGGTTCGATGAGGGTTCCAGCAGGACGTCGATGACGTTGGCCGGCTGCCACAGCTCGGCCCCGTGCTCGACGGCGTTGGCGAGCATCATCTGGTCGAACTCGCTGCGGAGCACCTGCCAGGTGACGGAGTTCTCGCGCGGGTCGCGCTCGTCGAAGTAGAATGGGGCCGATTCCTTCCCGGCCGCGTTCGCGAACTTCACGCTGTACTTACGGACGAAGTGGCTGCGTTTCAGCTTCTCCAGCATGCCGATGCGCCGGAAGACCCAGTACGTCTCCGGCATCAGCGACTCGCCGATGTGAAAACGCGGATAGTTCGCCCGCTCGACCACCAGCACCTTGTGGCCGTGGTCGGCGAGAACCGTGGCGGCCGTCGAACCCGCCGGCCCGCCGCCGATGACCACCACGTCGTAATGCTCGTCGCTCACCGTCGTCCTCTTCCTCCACCTGTCGCCACCGGCGTGGCAAACGTGACAGGCGACACGTGACACGTGACAAACCGACGCGCGCTCCGCCCACGCACGACTCCGCTCACTCTGTTACGTGTCACTTGCCACCTGTCACGCCTCGTGCCTCAACCACCACTTCCAGCAGCTCGATCGCCGGCTCCTCATCGCAGTAGATCGTACCCACCCGCCCGATCACCGGCCGGTCGCCGCCATGCTCCGCCGCCTCGCCCAGCAGCGCCGTCGCGATCGGCGTGTCCGGCGGAAACCGAAAGTACCAGCGCGGGCTGATCCGCCGCAAGACGTTGTGGCGGATGAGGATATCGCCCAGCGGCTCCCGGCGTTGCAGGACCGCGGCCCGCGCCGCCTCGGGCAGGTAGTGCAGTCGGATCGACGCGATGCCGAATTCGACCACCGTCGGCAGACCGCGGAGCGTGAGCGCGATCTTGCGCGCGTAGCGATCGTCCTCGCGCTGCTCGGCCAGCACGTGCAGGTCGACCGGCCGGCCGTAGTAGGCCTCCAGCCGGGCGGTCATGTGCTCGCGGTGCACCAGCAAGCGATCCAGCGGCGGCGGAATCTGCTCGGCCGTCAGCCGCGGGCAGTCATACACGAACTCGACCTCATCGAAGAAGCCGTCGCACAGGTCGGCCAGTGCGGCGTGTGGTTGTCGAAGCGTTCGTGCCATCAGGTATAGCGGACGTTGCGGTACTGCGGCTCGAAGAAGCGCGGCAGCAGGGCGTCCACCCGCAGCAGCCCCGCCCGCGTCAGCCGCACCGCGTCCCCCTCGAAGGCCGCGAAGCCGTCCACGACCAGCGCATCAAAGGCTTCGACGAACTCGTCGCGGATTTCCGTCGCGAACTTGGCCCGGAAGTAGCCCGCGTCCAGCCGCCCCAGCTTGAGCTGCAGAATCAGCTCGCGGATCAGCCGCTGCCGCGGCGTCATCGGCAACGCCCGTTTCAGCGGCAGCTCGCCGCGCTGACAGGCCGCGATGTAGTCGTCCCACTGGTCGAAGTTCTGAAAGTGCACGCCGCCGACGTGCGAGAAGCTCGCCACGCCGGTGCCGACCATGTCCGCGCCATGCCAGAGCGAATCGCGATAGACGAAGGAGCCGTGTGATCCAGCCGCCCCCCGCTGTGAATCGCAGCCAGTCTGTGCCACAGCCTCCTCAAGCTGTGCGGGTGGCATAGCCGCCCCCGGCTGTGCGCCCGTAGCCGTGTGCGGCACAGCCGCCCCCGGCTGTGCTTTCACCAGCGTGTACCCGCTCGACACGAGATAGCCGGCGTCCTCGAACACCTGGAACGCGTAATCCACCCAGCGGCGCTTGGTCGGCCAATCCGTGACGCTCAATCCGCCGCCGTGCCGCACCTGCTGCGAGAAGACCGTGTTGTACGGCAGCTCGAGCTGATAGATCGTCAGGCTGTCGGGCTGCAGCTCGAGCGCCTTGCGGACCGCCTCCTCCCATTTCGCGTCCTCGTCGCCGACCATCCCCGCGATCAGGTCGACGTTGATCTGCGGGAAGCCGATCGCGCGCGCCCAGCCGTACGCGCGGAAGATCTCCGCCGACTTGTGCGCCCGCCCGTTGGCCTCCAGGAGCGCGTCGTCGAAGTGCTCGATGCCCAGGCTCAGCCGCGTCACGCCGATGCGGCGGATCGTCTCCAGCTTGTGTTTCTGGAGCGTGCCCGGCTCGCACTCGAACGTCACCTCGCGGGCCGCGTCCCAGCGCCAGTGCCGGTTGATGCCCTCGATCAGCCGCTCAAGCTGCCGGCTGCTGAGAAACGACGGCGTGCCGCCGCCGAAGTAGACAAACTCGAACTGTCGCCCGGCCAGCCGCGGGCGGTCGGCATAGAGCGCGACCTCGCGGGCCAGCGCGTCCATGTACAGGTCGACGTCCGCCGCGTTCTTGTCCGTGTACACGCGGAAATAGCAGAACTTGCAGCGCTTGCGGCAGAACGGGATGTGAATGTACAACCCCAGCGGTGTGGGGGACCGGCCTCCGGCCGGTCTTCCCAGCACTTCCAGCGCCGCCGGTACATGCTCGCGTTTCCACGCCGAGAACGGCGGATAGTTGGCGACAAAGTAGCTGCCGACGTCGGTGCGGGCGTCGTCCTTCAGCACTTCCAGTTGCATCGGGTACTCGCCGGCGGCCTCGCTCTTGTCGGAGTATAGCCGTTCGCCGCTATCCGAGGGCATGCCGATAAATCTGCAGGAGCTCCGTCTGGCTAACGCGGCGTGGGTTGAACCTGGCCGTCCACTGCGTTGCGGCCAGCTCCGCCAGCTCCGGCAGCGACGACTCCGGCACGCCGAGAGCGCACAAGCTGCGCGGCAGCGCCGAGATAGCCAGGAAATCCTCCAGGCGGCGCGCCAGTTCCTCCGCGGAGCGGCAAAGGTGCGCATAGGGATGTTCACCATCGCGTGCGTCCCCGGCGTTGAAGCGCACCACGTGCGGCAGCATCACGCCGACGGCGACGCCGTGCGCGATGCCGAAACGTGCCGTCAGCGGGTTCGCGCACGCGTGCGCGGCGCCGAGCATGGATGGCTCGATGGCGGCGCCGGCCAGATGCGCGCCCAGCAGCATGTCCTGCCACAGGCCGGCGTCCGTCGGCCGCTGCATGACGCGCGGGAAAGCCGCCGAGAGCGCTTGCCAGGCCGCCGCCGAGAGCTCCCGCGAGCGCTCGTTGCGGGCGGTCGAGGCGGCTGTCTCGACCGCGTGACTGATGGCGTCCATGCCCGCCGCTGCGGCTACACCGCGCGGCTGCGTCACGGGCAGCTCCGGATCGAGTATCGCCACCCGCGGCCGCAGGCCGCCCGGAAACCGCCGGTCGCCGCAGGCCATCTTCAGGTGGGTTTGCTCGTCGCTGACCAAGGCAAACGACTGCGCCTCGCTGCCCGTGCCAGCGGTGGTCGGGATCAGGATCATCGGCAGCAGCGGCTTGCGTTTCGCGAGCACGTCCGGCGGCGGGTCGCCGCGGTAGTCCTGCATCCGCCCGCCGTTGCTGTACAGCAGGTTGATGCCCTTGGCGCAGTCCATCACGCTGCCGCCGCCGAGGGCGACGACAAAGTCCACCCGCAGAGCAGCCGTCTCCGGCTGCACGTGTGGCAGCGCCACCCCCGGCTGTGACCCCCCAACAGTGTGTGGCACAGCCGCCCCCGGCTGTGCCCTGGCCACTGGCGGCAGCGGCTCCTGCCCGGACGGGCTGCAGCTTGCGGCGCGCAGCCCGACGGAGACATGCCCGGTCGTCGGGTTTTCTTGTACGCCGGTGAAGGTCGTGAGCGACAGGCCGGCCCCCCGCAGCGAGCGCGCGGCGCGCTGCAGGTGACCGGCCGCGCGGATTCCCTCGTCGCTCACCAGCAGCACGCGCGTGGCGCCCTCCTGTCGCGCAAGCGGGCCGAGATCATTCAGTCGGCCCGGCCCGAGCGCCAGGCGCACCGGCGAGTACCGCAGCACTTCGGGCAGCCGCCACGAGACCGAGTGTGCCTCCTGCAGGCGGTTCGCCGAGACGTCGGCGGCGCGATCCCCGTCACTTGCCACTTGTCACCTGTCACTGGTCATGCTGCCGGCTCCATCTGGAACGCTCGCTGCCGGTACAGCAGCTCGAACAGGTTGCCCTCGTGCGGCTGGTCCCAGCTTATCTGCGTCGTGGGGATCGGGCCGATGTTAAGCCGCTGCACGTTGGGTGAGCGCATCAGCGCGTCGATCAGCGTGCGGTCGCGCGTGATCGCGCTCACCACCAGCGTCGGGCCGATCGCGTCCGGCATCTCGGCCGTCGGACACTCCACCACGCTCGCGTACGGGAACAAAAACTCCCGATTCACCAACGGATGTGTGGCACAGCTCGCGGACGGGTGTGTGGCACAGCTCGCGGACGGGCGTGTGGCACAGCCGCCCTCGGCTGTGTCTGCAGGGCTGCTGGCCACCCCCTCGCTTGCGCTTCGGGCTCGGATCGGGTCGATCCAGATGATTGTCGGCAGCAGGTACGCCACCCGGCGGCTCGACCCGTGCGTCCGGATCACCAGTCGGGCGCCGCCGCGGATGCGCTGCGTTACATCCTCCGCCCCCGGCTCGCGGAGTTGCTGGTCGATCAGCGCTGAAATCCGCTCGGCCACGTCCGCGTTCGCGAACGCCGCGACCTCCGCCCGCGGGTCATCGACCGGCAGTGCCTCGATTCTCGCCAGCCGCTGCGCCAGCGCTTCCGCGATCTGCCGGCCGTTCCGCGGCGTCCAGATCGCCGACGCGTTGATGCACGAGCGTCCGCCGTTCGCCGCGATCGACTCAACCATCACGTCCACGTAGCGCTCCCACTCCTCCGCCGCGTCCTCACCCAGCAGCACTTTGCTGTAGCCGGGGCCGTGAATCTCCACTCGCGGGTCGGCGGCCCACGGCCGCGTCGTGCTCGCGTCGCCGAAGAGCATCGAACGGTCGCTCAGCCGCAGCACTTCGGCGGCCCCGGCGTGATCGGCGGGATAGAAGCTGAACGCCTCGCGCGGCACGCCCGCCGCTGCCAGGGCCTCGATGATCCGCAGCGGCGTCCAGGGCTCCTCGCGGCCGGGCTTGAGCACCAGCGGGGCCTTGAGCGCGACAGCGGGGAGCCAGAGCGAATGCACGCCGGGCGAGTTGCTGGGCAGGACGGCGCCGAAGATGCGGCCGACGCGGTGGAAGCTGACGACGTGTTCGCCGTCAGCACAGCCGGGGGCGGCTGTGCCACACGTGCTCTCAGCACGGCTCGGGGCGGCCGGGCCACACGTGCCGTAGCCGCGGTCGAGGACCGCCAGGTCCAGCCCGCGCGTCAGCCCCGCCAGCACGCCGTCCATCCCGGCCAGCACTTTGCGGATCTTCTCGGCGTTGTTGCGGCAGTAGGTGATCGGCATGCCGGTCGTCGCGGAGAGCTGGCGGATATAGCCTTCGAACGATTGCCGCGGCCCGGCCGGGTCGCCCAGCGGCAGTGCGGCGGTCATGAACAGCTCGGCCGCCTGCCGGCACATGGCCAGCAGCTCCGCGACGGTGAATCGCTCCAGCACGGCGTCGTCCATGCGGCGGATGTCGCGCGCGACCAGACCGCTGTTGGCCTGGCTGACGCGCGCCACCGGCTCGCCGGTCGCGTGGTGCACGAGATCGGTCTTCTCGACGCTTTCGTACGGCCGGCCGTGCCGCAGAATCGGAATGTGCAACATGGTGATCCCCTGCCTGGTTTCATTCGCTGGCCGCGCGGGGGCCGGCCAGTGACCGATTCTATCGCGCACGCGCGGTCATTCGTTGGCGCAAGTTCTCGCGCTAGCGCCGTTGCCGCTAATGAGAGTCTCGCCCAGCAGGCGTAGCGTGCCAGGCCAATGATTTGAGGCCGGTCCGCCGCGGCGCCCGGCGGATCATCGAAACGCACGTGGCACACGGAGTCGCGTGGCCGCATGGGCGTGCGTTGGTGTCGGAAGCACCTACTCTTCGCCGTCCTCGCTGAAGATGAACTCTACGCCGATCAGGTAGCCGACCGGCGCCCGCGTGCAGTGCCGCACCAGGCCGTTTCCGTAACAGCTCATCTGCGGCTGATGCACCGCGATGGAAATGCGCGTCTCCGTGGGGATCGGCCGCCGCGTGCGCATCGCCAGCCCGTTGGCGCTGAGGTTGTGCAGCGTCGCCAGAATGTGGCGCTCGCCGTAGCAGTCGTCGGGCAACCAGATCTCGACCGCGCCCGGGAACGGCCAGCGCTGCTCGCGCCGTTTGCCCGGCAGCCCCTTGGCCTGCGCCACGACGCGCTGCGAGTCCAGCATCTCACGAATCGACTCGGGCGTAATCTTGACGATGCGCTCAGCGTCCATCGCAATGTCCCCCTTCCCCGCCCGCTGGCAGAACAGCCCAACGACGGCCAGCCCCGAAGTAGATCGGAATGCAGCGCCGCGGGCATCAGTCGGCGGCAGACGGATTCGCGTTTGCCGCACGTCCCAGAAAACCACGCGGCGCATAGCGCTGCGCCGCCCTGGGCGGCCGCCTGCTCGGACGACGCCCGCAACTCGGCTTCTCCACTTTCACTCGCCCGCCTGAGATTGCCAGACTTCCCACAGTCCCACGCGAACGCCTCGAAACCGCAGCCCGCGCGGGCTGCGCGTTCGGGCGTCAAGCGCGAATGACCGCCAGCCCGCGGCCATTCGCGCCGACAAGCCCTGCCGCCGCATGCAGCACCGGGTGGGGAGAACCGCATGCGACACACTGCATCCGCAGGAATCTTGGTCGTACTCTCCTGCACGCTGCCAGCCTGCGTGCCGGCCACGCTGCTTCCAGCGGAAGGCGGCGACCTGACCGCCGTGCTCGGTGACACCGTGGCGGCCGGGGATGCGGCGACGCCTCAGGCGGACGCGCCGCCGGCGATCGAGCCGTCCGGCGCGCCCGTCACGGATCTGTCCCGCGTGAGCGGCGCGGTCAGCCGCGGCGAATATCGGCTCTACGAGCTGGGGACGGGTGCGGCGGGCGACGAGTGGGTCGTTTCGGCCGAAGTGGGCGGCCTGAGCGGATCGTTCGTGCTCGTTTTCTTCGACCCGCAACAGAACCTGCTGATGCGCACATTTGTCAGCAGCGGCTCGCCGCTGCGGCATATCTTGCGCGAGCCGGTGGAACGGCTGTATCTGGGGGTCATGCCCGCCAACAGCGGACCAGGTGGATCGTTCACGCTGGACGTGCGCCGCGTGTCGAGTCAGCCGATCCCGGCTCCGCAGGCCCAGGTGGCGTGGCTGAACTTCGGCAGCGGCACCGACGTCCGCGTCAACGGCCGCGAGGGTGTGTCGTTCGTTTCCTTCGACGGGGTGCTGCTCGGGAGCGCGTACGCGGATTACACACAGCTTATCAAGGACACGATCGTGGCCGAGATGCGGGCCGACTATGCCGGCTACAACGTCGCGATCTACACTTCGGATGACGGCAGCTCACCCGCGGACGCGTATTCCGTCGTGCACTTCGGGGGTTCGTCGGCCGGGCTGCTGGGACTGGCCGACAACGTGGACAATTACAATCGCGACCTGACGCAGATGGCGATCGTGTACATCAACGAGTTCCGTGCATACGAGTCCATGAACCTGTCGCCCGAGGAGATGGCCCTGATGGTCGCGAACGTCGCCAGCCATGAGCTGGGCCACCTGCTCGGCCTGTACCACACGCGCGACCCCGACGACCTCATGGACACCACCGGCTCCGCCTGGGACCTGACCGAGGACCAGGCCTTCTCACGCACGGCGCTCGAGCCGACCGTCTTTCTGACCGGAATGGAGGATTCGCCGCGCCTGCTCGCACATGGCGTCGGTTACAATGCGGCTGCGAAGCCCGCGGCCCGCCGGAAGTCGCCCGTGTCGCGCGCCATGCGGCGCTTCGCCCACGAGGAGTTGCAGTATACCTGCGGGACGTGCGTGAACCTGGATCAGCCGTGACCTGCTGCGCGTGGGCTGGGCAATGCACACGCCAGCACCCGGCTCAGGCGACATTGCTCCGGCAGGCCGGCATGATCCACCCGGGGCTTCAGGAGGCTCTTCCTTGCGTCGTTCCATCCCTCGGAGATTCGAGCATTGCCGCGCCATCGGGCTTTCCGCGGCCCTGTTCGCCCTGCTGACGCTCTGTCCCGCCGGCTGCCCAACCAGCGACACGTCCGACGGCACGGCGTCGGGCATGGACGGCGGCAGCACGTTCGACCAGGCCACGCCCGTGGCCTTCAACGACGCCGGCGCGACGACGTTCACCGACACGATCGCGACCAGCTCCGACATCGACCTGTTCGACCTGGGCAAGCTCGCGCCCGGAGACCGCGTGCGGATCGACGTGCAGGCCACGTCCGCCGACCTCGACCCCGTGGCCGCCCTGTTCGACCAGCGCGACTACGTGCATGCCTTCAACGACGACCGTGTCCCGGACGCCAGCAACCTCAACCCGCTGATCGACGTCACCATCCGCGGTGCGGAAGGAAACTACCTGCTGGGCGTCGCTTCCTTCCCCGCCACGAACACCACCGGCCCCTACCGCGTCAGCGTGCAGATCACGCGCGGCGGCGGCGACGCCACGCCCCAGCCGCAGACAGTCTTTCTCAACTGGCAGGGCGGGTCGAGCATCGTCCTGGAGAATGTCGGGACATTCGACCTCGCCCCCTTCGACGCCGCCAGCGTCGGCTTCCCCGGCCGCACGGCAGCGATGAAGCAGCGGGTCCAACAGATCGCGGCCGACCGCTACGCGGGCTTCAATCTGCTGCTGCTGAACTCCGATGACAACGCCGAGCCCACTACGCCGCACTCGACGGTCTACTTCGGCGGCGCGAGCGATGCGGCCTTCGCGATCAGCGAGCAGATCGACACGCACAACGCGGACCACAACGACGACTCGATCATCTTCACCGAAGGCTTCCCCGGTTCGTTCCGTCACACGCCGACGTTCGAGGAAATGGCCACCGCGATCGGCAACACGACGGCGCACGAGATCGGGCACCTGCTGGGGCTGGTGCACACCAGGGACTGCGACGAGCTGATGGACACGAACTGCGGGAACGACAGCATCCTGGTGGCCCAGTCCTTCGGGCTGGGGCCCTTGGACGACAGCGTGTTCCCGCTGGGCTTTCAGAACGCGCCCGAGCTGATCGGCTGGATCATCGGCCTGACGGGCGGTTGATGGGTCGTTCGGGCACGCAATTGGAACGCGATGCGCGAGCGAGCGCGTGGCTGCAATCCGCGCTTGCCGGGGCTGCGCGTTCTGATTCGAACCACCGTAGCACCCTGTACCAACGGGCAGGGGGCCGCCGTGCGGACCATTGTGCTCAGAACTTCGTCACGCTGGAGAAGTTGAAGTCGCGCACCTTCAGCGCCGGCAGGAACATCTTCGGCCGCTCGAGCGTGATCGCGTCCAGCGGCTCCGTGAACGCCTCCAGCGCGTTGAGCACGCGCAGCGGACTGTCGTGCCAGCGGAAGTTGATCAGCCCGCCGGCGATCTGCCCGTCCTCGATCAGGAACGTGCCGTCGCGCGTCATGCCCGTCAGCGTGAGGTCGGTCGGGTTCACCGGCCGGATGTACCAGAAGTTCGTCACCAGCACGCCCCGATCGGTCGATTCGATCAGCGCGTCGACCGAGCCGACCGGGTTCTCGCCTGACAGGTGCGCCGCGTCCAGGCCGAAGCTCGGCGGCACGCCCTTCTCCTGCGCCGTGAAGCGGTCGTAGTCGAGCTGCACCAGCACGCCGCGGTCGATCCATTTGCGGCTGTCGGCCGGCAGGCCCTGGCCGTCGAAGCTCGCCCCCAGCAGGCTGGGGTGGTCGGGCCGGTTCTGCAGCGTCAAGCGAGAGTCGGCGACCTGCTGGCCAAGTTTGCCGGCCAGCGCGCTGGTGCCGCGGAAGTAGCCCTTGGCGTTGGCGGCGAATTGCAGCGGCCCGACCAGGCCCGCCACGCACGCCGGCTCCAGGACCACGGTGTAGCGACCCGGCGCGAGCTCCTGCGGGTTCGCCGAACGTCTGGCCTTGTCGATGGCGGTCCGCGCGCGTTCGATCACGCCCAGGTCGTCGATCGAGCGGCTCTCGTTCTGTACCCAGCCGGTCGAGTCGGCCGCGATCGCCGTCAGGCTGAACTCCGCCCGCGTGCGCAGCTCGTAGGCAAACAGGCCGGTGCTGGCTGCCAGGCCGACCGCGGTCGTGTAGGCCTCGACGATGCCCGCCGCCGTCATGCCCGCCGCCCGGCACAGCTTGATCGCCTCGCCCGCCAGGCCCACGCGCCGGGCCGGCGTGCACTCGGCCGTCTCGGGCCGGTAGGCCGGCAAGACGGGGTACTCCTGCGCTGGCAGAGGCGGGAGGTATTCGGGGTCCTCGGGCGCCATCTTCGCCAGCCGCTCGGCCCGCAGCGCGGCCTCGATGATCGGCCCCTCGGACAGTTCGGAGAGCGTGGCGCTGCCGGCGCGTTTTCCGAAGGCGACGGTGATGGTCATCTGGTAGCGGCGCGCGTGCACGTTCTGCGTGACCTGGTTGTTGGCGAAGCGCGTCGTCCCGCCGGCGGTGTCCGCCAGCGAGACGAGCGTGTGCTCGCCCTTGGAGGCGTTGAGGGCGATGTCGGCCAGCCGGCGGAACTCGTCGCGCTCGATCAGCTCGGGGTTCGTCGCCACTCCTGAAGTCCTTGCGTGTGCGTCCTGACTGCCTCCGCGAGCGCTCAGCTCGCTGTGGCGCCGCGGATGACATTGACGCCGCGGAACCGCGCCGGGCTGGCCGCGTGCGTCATCCAGCCGCTCTGCCCCGGCTGGCCCTTGCCGCAGGTGATGAAGCCGAACATGCGGCGGTGGGCGCGGTCGGCCACGGCGTCGCAGCTCCCCCAGAACTCGGGCGTGATGCCGGTGTAGATCACGTCGCGGAGCATGTGCTTGCGCTGCCCGTTCTCGATCAGCCAGAACGCATCGCCGCCGAACTGGAAGTTGTAGCGCTTCTGATCGATGCTGAACGAGCCGGCGCCCTCGATGTAGATGCCGCGCTTCACGTCGCCGATCAGGTCGTCCAGCGTGCCCGCGCCCGGCTCGAGGCCCACGTTGGCGATGCGCAGGATCGGGATGCTGCTCCAACCGTCCGCCCGGCAGGAGCCGCGCGAGCGCCCCTCGCCGATCTTCGGCGCCACCTCGCGGTTCGTGCTGTAGCCGGCGAACACGCCCTCCCGCACGATGTCCCAGCGCTGCCCGGCCACGCCGTCGTCGTCGTAGCCCGTGCTGGCCAGCCCGCCCGGCTCGGTGTTGTCGGCCACCAGACTCACCTGCGGCGAGCCGTAGCGGAAGCGGCCCAGCTTCTCGGGCGTGAGGAAGCTCGTGCCGGCGTAGTTGGCTTCATAGCCCAGGGCGCGGTCCAGCTCGCTGGGGTGCCCGCAGCTCTCGTGGATCGTCAACGCCAGGTGGGCCGGGTCCAGCACCAGATCGTACTCGCCCGCCTCCACCGCCGGCGCTTGGCACTTCTCCACTGCCTGCTCCGCCACCCGCGTTGCCTCGCGCTCGAAGTTCGCGTCGCGGATCAGCTCCCAGCCGGCCCGCAGGTGCGGCGTGTCGTGCTCGCGCGAGGCGAAACGGCCCGCGCACACCGCTGTCGCACCGATCGCTCCGTGGCTCGCCAGCAGGTCGAACGCGACCAGCGCGCCCTCGGTGGAGGCGAACATCTTCAGGTCGCGCTGCGCCCACAGCGACGCCCGCGTGCGACGGATGCCCTCGACTTTCTGCATGGCCTCCATCGCCGCCAGCAGCAGCCCGGTTTTCTGCTCCAGCGGCACGCTGAACGGGTCGATCTCGCGCGGCGAGGCGACGGCGTCCTGGTGCGGCGGCTCCGGGGCCAGGCGCACCGGCTCGAGCGCCAGCGTCGCGGACGCTCGCGCGATCTCGATCGCCAGCTCGGTCGTCGCCCGCACTTCTTCGGGCGTGAAGATCGGGCTGGCAGCGAAACCCCACCCGCCGCCGTACAGCACCCGCACGCCGAAGCCGGCGTCGCGCGTCTCGCGCACGTCCTCGATGCGGCCGTCCTGGCCGCGGATGACGTGGCGCACGGTCTCGATCAGCCGGATGTCGCCATACTCGGCGCCGGACCGGCGGATGCGCTGGACGCAGATTCCCGCCAGGCCGTCCCAGTCGCCCTGCTGGACGGCGGCCTCTTCGCGCGTGAGCGGGGCCGCGGCGCGCGGACCGGGCGCGGCGCAGCCCAGCCAGTAACCGGAGGCGGCTCCGGCGGCGGCGCAGCGCACAAACTGTCGGCGAGTGAGGCGACGACGGGCGGACATACGACGCTCCTGTCTCGCGCGCGAGGCGAAGGAACGCGGGCAGCGTACGCGGCGAGCGACCGGCGTCAAGGCTCCGCCAACGCGTAGGGTGGGCACGGGTCGGCGTCACGAAAGCACGCAGGTCGGGTCGTCAGACCGGTCGTCAGACCCGACCACGGATGACGCGCGCGGCATCGCGCCTTGCGACCCAAGCTCGTGCCATGTGCTCCGGCCGCAACGCACTTCGCGTCGGTTGCTGGGGCCAATGTGGTACAATGCGCCGTGCGAGCCAGCGCATTTCGCGCCCAATCGGCGCTGGCGGAGGTGGCCCATGAAGCGGTTGGTCCCGTGCCTCGTTGTGGTCGGCATCGTGAGCGGCGCACCTGCACCGGCCGACTGGACGACGGAGATCGTCGATCCCGGCGTTACGCCGTACGTCTACGTCAGCGAGGACTTCCTGATGTCCGGGCCGCTGTGGGACCCCGACGGCGTGGACAACTGTCCGCCGGCCGGCGACGTGCGTTGCGAGTGGCTGGCCAATCACGTGCAGGGCGACCCGGAGCATGCCTCGAACGGGGTGATTGCGGCGGTGCTGGACGGCTCGGCCGTGCAGCGGGCCGTGCTGCTGAGCGAGGTCTGGTCGGACACGCTGAGCAACAGCTCGGTCTGGTGGGTCAATTACGATGTGCACTTCATCGTGCTGGACCCGGCCGACCTGCCGGAGCTGAACGTGCAGATGCGCTTCCAGCACGCGGGCGTGACGCAGCTCACGCTCAGTCTCAGCGGGCTGGCCGGCGCGGTGCACGTGCAGCACCGCGTCGCCCCGCAGCACAACTGGTTTGAGACGCCCGAAACGGGCAATGAGTGGCAGATTCGCCTGACGCTGCGCCGCACCGCCACCGGCCAGCCGGCCATGATCTGGGTCGACAACATTGACGTGCAGGAGGGCGCGCAGACGCACTATCGCGAGGAGTTCGGCCTGATCCCCGGCGACACGGACGGCGACTGCGACGTGGACCTGGCGGACCTGGCGGCGCTGCTCAGCGGATACGGCATCCCCAGCGGGGCTACGCGCGCCAATGGCGACCTGGACGGCGACGGGGACGTGGACCTGGAGGACCTGTCGCAGCTCCTGTCAAATTACGGGTTCGTGTGCGCCTCGTGATCCATGCCAGGCGGGCCGTTGCTCCTGGGCATCGACGTCGGCACCACCGGCAGCAAGGCGCTTCTGATCGACGCCGCGGGCGACGTCGTCGCCAGCGCGACGCACGAGTACCCGCTGTTCACGCCGCGGCCGCTGTGGTCCGAGCAGAATCCCGAAGATTGGTGGCAGGCAACCATCGCCAGCGTCCGCGACGTGCTCGAAGCGGCCGCGGCGGCGGCAGCCGGCACGGCCGCAGGCAGCGCACTCAAGTGCAGCGGGGGCGCGCCCAGCGACTCGGCTCGCGCGATCGGCGCGCGCGTGGCCGCCGTCGGCCTGACCGGCCAGATGCACGGCCTGACGCTGCTGGATGGGCAGGGCCGCGTACTTCGGCCGGCGATCCTGTGGAACGATCAGCGCACCCGCGCCCAGTGCGACGAAATCACGCGGCGCCTCGGCGCCGAGCGCGTCCTGCAATTGACCGGCAATCCCGTGCTCACCGGCTTCACCGCCCCCAAACTCCTGTGGGTGCAGCAGCATGAGCCGCACGACTTCGCCCGCATCGCCGCCGTGCTGCTGCCGAAGGACTACGTGCGCTATCGCCTCACCGGCGAGCGCTTCAGCGACGTGTCCGACGCCTCCGGCACGTCGCTGCTCGACGTCGCCAACCGCCGCTGGTCGGTCGAGATGCTCGAAGCGGTCGGCGTGCAACGCGCGTGGCTGCCGGAGGTCACCGAGTCGCCCGAGCCGAGCACACGCATCAGTCAGCGTTGGGCTCAGTTCACCGGCCTGCCGGCCGGCACGCCGGTCGTCGCCGGCGCCGGCGACCAGGCCGCCCAGGCCGTCGGCACCGGCATCGTCGCCGAGGGCGTCGTGTCGGCCACGATCGGCACGTCGGGCGTCGTGTTCGCCGCCTCGGATTCGTACCGGGTCGAGCCGGCCGGCAGGCTGCACGCCTTCTGTCACGCCGTGCCTGGCATGTGGCACCTGATGGGCGTGATGCTGTCGGCCGGCGGCAGCCTGCGCTGGTACCGCGACGCGCTGGGCGAGCCGGAGCGCTCGCAGGCCGCGACGGCCGGCCGCGACGCGTACGACCTGCTGCTCGAAGCCGCCGCGAGTGTGCCGGCCGGCTGCGAGGGGCTGATCTTTCTCCCGTACCTCACCGGCGAGCGCACGCCGCACAACGACCCGCACGCGCGCGGGGCGTTCGTGGGGCTGACGCTTCGGCACGGCAAGGGGCACCTGACGCGCGCGATCCTGGAGGGTGTCGCGTTCGGGCTGCGGGACTCGCTCGAGCTGATGCGCGGCCTGGGGCTGGAGATTGAGGAATTGCGGGCGTCCGGCGGCGGAGCGCGCAGCCCGCTGTGGGGGCAAATCCTGGCCGACGTGTTCGGCTGCGCTGTCAAGACCGTGAACGTCACGGAAGGCGCCGCCTACGGCGCGGCGCTGCTGGCCGGCGTCGGCGCGGGCGTGTTCGAGAACGTAGGCGCGGCCTGCCGCACGGCCGTGCGCGTCACGGACGAGGTACGGCCCGGCCGCGACGCCGAAGTCTATACGGCCGTCTATCCGCGTTACCGCGCACTGTACCCCGCGCTGCGGCCGAGCTTCCGCGGCGAGAGCTGACCGCCCGCCGAAGGGCCGCATCCCGGGCGCTCTTGAGCCGACGGCGGTGACATAGCCGTGGTCGCCGGCCACGTCAGCCCTCGGCCAAGCTGCTACGGTAACATGTGCCCGCTACGGTAGTTACGGGAGGCCCGAAAGGAAAAGAAAAGAGACCTTGCGTTCTTTGTGGGGGGGGGTAGGATATGCAAGAAGCAAAGAGCCGGAGACGCGCGATGGCAGCGCGGCGCGAAAAACCGGGCTTCTACCTGGCTCTCACGTTCCTCGAACTCCTGGTCGTCATCGCGATCGTTGTTGTGTTGCTCGCTTTGGGCGCTGCGGGCGCGCACAACGCTCGCGCCGAGTCGGCTCGCGCCCACTGCCTGGCTAATCTCAGAGGCATCGCAAGCGCCTCCTTGGCCTACTCCATGGAGGACAGCCGAGGCTTCCTGCTACCCATCCACCCTACGGCTGACCACAACCGCGTCTACGACGACGGGTTTTTCGACTTTGGGGGCGGTTCGGGAACCAAGGCCATGTGGGACGGCACGCGTGTGGGGCCGGATTCCCAGCGAGAAGCTCACACACGGCCGCTGAATCGCTGGGTTGGCATCACGGGTGCGCAGGACTCCGACTACGCCGTATTCCGCTGCTCTGCGGACAATGGCTTCAATCCTCCGCTGCTGTACGAGGGGTGGGACATGTGGGAAGACCGGTTTCGCGACGAAAGCGCCTTTGGTCTGGTTGGGACCAGCTATTGGGGAAACGCCTGCAAGGTTGCCTTCGGGCCCGACGGCGAGACGGGGCCCATGGTTTCGATCAGCCCGTGGCTTCGCCCGGCGACACGGGTTCCGGACACGTCCCGAACGGTGCTGTACATGGAAATGCCCGTCGGTTTCAACCTCTCGTACCTTCGGTTCGAGGGTGGGGTTCGCATGGCGTTCCAGGGTGTGGCGGGTTGGCACGCCGGCGACCCGCCGCGCTTCAACCTCGCATTCTGCGATGCAAGCGCGGCAACTGTGGGCTTGCGCGGCGGGTGGCTGCCGGGGGCCGGCGAAGGGGAGCATGTGCTCCGACCTGGAACCGTCCGATTTGATTGCTACCCGGACCCCCCGATCCCGGATCCGCCGGTTCAGCGCGTGCCAAGGCATTGACGTTCGCTGATGAAAGGAGGCCGATTATGGCAGCGTTGTGTCTGAGGCTTGGCGCACTTGCGGCCATTGTCTTGTTCGGTCTGGGCACCAGCGACCGACTGGCGGCGCAGGAATCCGCCGCGATGCCCGGGCCAAACCACATCCCCGGTTACCATTGCGAGGACGTAAGCAACTGCGGAGCCGCCTCGCAGGAGGACCGATGTTACTTCGCAGCGGCTCCCGGCGCCCGATGTTGGAGGTACTGCGACGGGACAAGTCGGCTCCGTATGTGCGTAAGGCCCGGGATTTCGTGTAAGCGCACCGGGTTGCCGCTCTGCGGAGCCATGTGGAGCGGCATTTGCCTCGACCACGACAATAACCCGGCCACGCCACTGCGCTGCAGCGGTACCGAACCCGAAGGCACCCCGTGTACCGTTCCCGGCTGCTGAGCAGCGAGCGCACCAAGGGACGCCCCGGCCAGGGGTTGTTCGCCGTTGTGTTGGCCGTGATGGCCGGAGGGATTCAGTTTGCGCGCGGTCAAGACCTGATGCAATCCTGGGTCGCGCGGACCGCCAAGCTGGATTCGCTCCACGTCACAGGCCGTCTGGAGGCCTACCGCGTGCCCCAGGACCTGGACCCCGCGGATCCGGCCAACTGGCGCGTTTTCGGCTTCCCGTCCGTGCAGTTCGAGCTTTGGCTCCGGCGGCCGGATTTCCGAATCCACTTCTTGCGCACAAATGCGGACGGATCGCTGTTTGATCGCGCCGAGTATGCCTGGCTGGACGCGAAGCTCTTCTCGCATGGCTATCCGCAGCGCGAAGGCGACCCTCACGGCGGCTCCATCCAAGCCGACGCGCGTAGCGGTCAGTTGGGGCCCATCCCGTACTTAACGCCGCTCGAGTTCCAGTTGTTCGACTGGCCCGACCTCGACGTCCCGGCCCTATTGGCCAAGATGCCGTACCGCGCGGAGGGGAACACCCTGACAATTCAGATGAACCCGGCCGGAACCTGGATCGGCCGCATCGAGGTCGACCCGCTGGCCGGCTTCTGCCCGCGCCGAATGTCGCTTATCATTCAGGATGCCGCGCTGCTTGCCCCGATCGTCTGGGATCTCGCCGTTCTTCAGACTACTGTCGTCGCAGGCCTACCGGTCGTCAGCAAGGCACGGATCTTCCTGTCCAACCCGAACACAGCGGATGGCAAGGCGGATGGGAAGGGACGGGTGGTGTATGTCTGGGAAGCTTCCGAGATCGAGCACATTCCCATCACGCGTTCGGACCTGGAGATCGCCTGGCCCGCGGGAACGCGGGTGACGGACTACACGACCTACAAGGAGTGGGTCGTTGGCGAGCCTGGGCCCCCGGAAGACGTAGACCCAGCCCTGGTAAGAGCGATTGCCGAGTCCATACGTGCGGCAAACACCACACCCGCCCTGCAGGCGCGACGGCAGAGGGCCATGGCGTGGATCATCGCGGCGGCGCTGGCGGTAGCACTCCTGATCGGGGCGATGGGGTATCAAATCCGGCGCCTCCGACACGGGAGGCCGGCGTGATGCGTGCACGCGCCGCCAAGGCATGCGCGCGAGACCGCGCGGCAGGCACCCAATTGCCAGGGCAGAGGCGCCCGAGTCCGAGCGGTGTGCTGGTGGCGCTCGGCTGGCTGGGGTTGCTGCGATGGACGGTGGTCACGCTGCTTCTAGTTGCCGGCGTGCGCAAGGTCGCCGACTTGGGCGATTTCCAAGGGGCCCTTGCGAGGATGGGGTTCTTCGACACCGACCTGATTCCACTTCTCGCTCCCCTGGTTGCTTCGCTGGAAATCGGCGCCGCAGTGTGCCTGGCGCTCCCTGCTTTGGAATTCGTGGGCGTGGCAGTGACGCTTTTTCTTTCAGCGGGCTTCGCTGGTCTTCATGGCTATCTGTACTACCATGGGATCGTTGTCCCCTGCGGCTGTGCTGGCCTTCGCGAAACAGGCGCGGGCCAGGCCGACCATCTCCTGATGTCCGCCCTGTGCGCGGGAATGTTCCTCGGCGCGGCCCTTCTCACCTGTTTCCCCCCTCCTCGCCACCGCCAAGCTCGCTTGACCGTGGCACCCCAACTCGCTGACGGGCCGGCGCCGGATGGCTAGACCGGGTGCAGTCGGCCGCGTTCCAGCACGAGGCGGCGGTCGGCGTGGGCGGCGATGCCCGCATCGTGCGTCACCAGCACGATCGTCTGGCCCTCGGCGTGCAGGCCCTTGAGGATCGACATGATGTTCTCGCCCGACTCGGCGTCGAGGTTGCCGGTCGGCTCGTCGGCGAAGAGGACCTGCGGGCGGTGAACCAGGGCGCGGGCGATGGCGACCCGCTGCCGCTCGCCGCCGGAGAGCTCGTTCGGACGGTGCTTGAGCCGCTCGCTGAGCCCGACGCGCCGGAGGATGCGCAGGGCGTCCGCCCGGGCTGCCTGTCGCCGCCGACGCCAGCCGACCACCGACGCGTCGACCATCCGCGGGAGCAGCACGTTCTCGAGCACGTTCAGCTCAGGCAGCAGGTGGTAGAACTGGAACACGAAGCCGAAATGCGTGCAGCGCAGCCGGTTCCGCCAGCGCTCCGCCTGCGACAGCACGTCGGTGAGGCCGGTGCGGAAGCGGCGGCTGGCGGGCGGCGCGAAGACCGGTTGCCCGCGGAAGAAGACCTGCCCGTGCTGCGGCACGTCCAGGGCGCCGAGCACGTGCAGCAGCGTGCTCTTGCCGCTGCCGGACTTGCCCGTGACGGCCACGAACTCGCCCGGGCGGACGTGCAGGCTGCAGTCGTGCAGCACGTCCAGCCGCGTGCGGCCCATGTCGTAGCTTTTGCTGAGGCCCTCGGCCCGCAGCAGGTGCTCGGTGCGGGCGGCTTGCGGCGGCGGCTCGCGCAGCAGCGCTGCGGGCGCCGCGTCCATCGGACCTGTCGCCGGCCGGTTCATGAAGTCCTTCGCCCTGCTGCGATTCCTCGGGCCCAGGCGCGTGACGGAGTCCTCGCACCAGCGGTCTGTCGCGCCCGCAGGGTTCCGTAATCCTGATTCTGCGTTCTCTGCCCGCTCAGCGCCTCGGCGCTTGCATTGGTTGGAGGCGGGCGTTGGCTACTCATACCGGATCGCCTCCACCGGCTGCATCGTGCCCGCCCGCCACGCCGCCGCCAGTGAGCCGACGGTGGCGGCGGCGATCGCGATCAGGACCACGGACGCGGCGTCGAACGGGTCGACGTCGCTGGGGATGCGGTCGAAGGAGTAGACCTGCAGGTCCCATACGCGCCAGGCCGGATTGATGCGGATGAGGAAGTCCTGGAACTCGTTGATCCTGTGCACGAACAGCGTGCCCAGCAGCGTGCCCAGCAGGCTGCCGACGATGCCCACCGCCGCCCCATAGAAGATGAAGATCGTCGCCACCCCGCCCGATGAGCCGCCGATGGCCTTGACGATGCCGATGTCGCGCGTCTTCTGCAAGACGATCATGTACAGGATGCACAGCACCAGCGCCACCGCGACCAGCGAGATGATCGCGAACAAGATCGTGACCAGCATTTTCTCCTTCTCCACCGGCGCGATGATGTGCGCCTGCGACTGCTCCCAGGTCAGCGCCTCCACGTACGAGATCAGCCGCCGCTCCTGGTCGTCCAGATCGTACCGCTCGCTCTGCGCGTACGCGTGATACGTGTCATCCAGTCGGCGACACAGCGTGCGGGCGTCGGCCGGCGTGAGGTTCGCCGCCAGCTTGATCTGAATCTGGTGACAGCGGGGCGGGACGGTGCCGATCCGCTCGCCGCTCTCCGGGTTGACGCGCTCGGCGGACTGCATCTGCAGCAACTGCTGCAGCAGGTCGAAGTCGCAGTAGACGTGCTGCGAGTCGATCTCGTAGATGCCGGTGCGCGCGTCGTCCACGTAGCGGAACACGCGCTTGATCGGCTCGACGCCGCCGGACGAAGACGCCGCCACCAGGGTCAGCACCACCGTGCAGCCGCGCGGGTAGTTCTCGTATCGTTGGTAGCGGCCGTCGGACTGGCGCTTGGCCAGCATCTCGCGGCCGATGATCAGCCCCGGCTGCGGATCGCCGGCGAATCCCGGCAGCTCGTCCACCTCGTTGAAGTCGTAGACGCCGGGGATGATCGGCTCGCCCAAGCGCCGCAGCAGCGCGTTCATCCGCGTGTCCACCGTGTCGGGGTCGTCCAGCGATCCGCCGGTCTGGCGCACCTGCTCCGCCCGCGCCCGCTGCAACGCCGACTGGTGCGGCTCCGGCAGGATCAGCGGCAGGTACGCGCCGCCGTCGGGCAGCGCGCGCGTCTCGACGCGGAAGTCGCGGCCGAGCAGCGGCTGGCGGATTTCGGCCAGCGTGGTCGTGCCGGGGTAGAAGCGTTCGTAGTACAGGCCGCCTTTGAACGCGTTCACCTCGTACACGTCGTGCAGGCGGATGCCGACCACATTGACCTTGTTCATCTGCCTGGTCTGCGGGAAGTGCAGCAGGCCTTCGGTGTAGATCACCGGCGTGGCCTTGGCGATCTCCGGCCAGCGCGAGACCTCGTCGATGAACTCCTGGTACAGCGGGAAGCCGGAGAAATGGCGGTTGTCCAGGATGATGTCGCCCAGCAGGCCGCGGGCGCGGCGCTTGACCTGCTCCAGCCAGCCGCCCATCACGCTCATCACGATCAGCACCATGGCGACGCAGAGCGTGACGGCGGCGACGGCGAAGTAGGCGATCCGCCGGCTGCGCAGGTACCGCAACGTCAGGAACAGCTTGTACACGCGGCCTCCTTCGGCCGCGGCATTCTATCCCGGGCTGGACTTCCGTGCGTGCGCAGTCGCTGGCGCGAAGAGCCGCGGGCTTGAGCCCGGCGTGGGCCGCAGGCAGGAAGGCACGAAGGCACGAAGGCACGAAGGCACGGAGGCACGAAGGGGGAATGTGCGCGGCTGGCGGGATTGGGCGCGGGGCGGCGGATTGTGGCGGGGTCAAACCAGCAAGGGATCAAGGGCAGCGACAGGAGAAGTCGTCTGTCAAGCCGGGCTGGAGCCGGCTGAGGCAAGGCGGAGGGATGGGCCTGACAGGCACCACCTGAAGGTGATGGCAAAGGCGGCTGGGCTGAAGCCGACCGGAGGCCGGTAGGCTCCGGGAAGCTCAGGGACACAGGGTTCCGAACTGTGAAAGCAGGATTGCAAGGTCGGCTATGTCCACGTCGCCGTCGCGGTCGATGTCGCCGTCCTCGGGCGTCGCGCCCGACGGCGTGCCGAAGTTCGGCAAGAGGATGGCCAGATCGGCCAGCGTGATCGCGCCGTCACGGTTCAGGTCGGCCGGACATTGCAAGGCCCGCAGGGCGTCCAGGTCTCGGAAAACATACGCCGAGCCGGAGTTCGTTCCGCGGTCGTCGTCGAGGTACGCACCGATGATCGCCGTGTCGCCGTCCAGCGCTACGCTGATGCCGAAGTAGTCGTACGCGGCGCCGTCACTGGCGGTGAGCTTGGCTGCCTGCGTCCAGACGCCGGCGACCTGGCGGAAGATGTACGCCGAGCCGGAGTTCGTTCCGCGGTCGTCGTCGTTGCCTGCACCGATGATCGCCGTGTCACCGTCCAGCGCTACGCTGATGCCGAAGTAGTCGTACGCGGCGCCGTCACTGGCGGTGAGCTTGGCTGCCTGCGTCCAGACGCCCCCCACATCTCGGAAGATGTACGCCGAGCCGGACTCCGTTCCGCGGTCGTCGTCGCCGTGCGCACCGATGATCGCCGTGTCGCCGTCCAGCGCTACGCTGACCCCGAAGTAGTCGATCGGCGCGCCGTCACTGGCGGTGAGCTTGGCGACCTGCGTCCAGACGCCGGCGACCTCGCGGAAGATGTACGCCGAGCCGGAGTCCGTGCCGCGGTCGTTGTCGCCGGGCGCACCGATGATCGCCGTGTCGCCGTCCAGCGCTACGCTGACCCCGAAGTGGTCGTACGCGGCGCCGTCGCTGGCGGTGAGTTTGGCGACCTGCGTCCAGACGCCCCCCA
>Ga0209172_10000622_pt1 | contig 94112 bp, 100 predicted proteins | sample LarsenN4metaG_FD_184113 | JGI IMG/M metagenome (GOLD analysis project Ga0209172, IMG submission 184113) | Hot spring sediment bacterial and archeal communities from British Columbia, Canada, to study Microbial Dark Matter (Phase II) - Larsen... ... | reverse complement strand
CGGCCGCCTGAGCCCGCCCGGCGGCCGAGCCCGCACGGGCCGAGCGGCAAAGCGGCGGACATTTGGCGTGCTACGAAAACCGGACATCTTCACGTGCTATCGACAAGGGCCGCCGCCGCAGCAGGCCCCTGTTTCCGCTCAGATTTCGATGACCAGCCCACAATAGCCGCCGAGCGACACCCAGTCATCGGCTGCTTCGCCCTGTCCTACTTGAAGCAGTATTTTCCTGACCCGACCAGGGAACGCGGCCGGTGCGGGATCAGAGCCCAAATTGAACGCGCAAAGAATGCGCTCGGAGTTGAGTTCTCGCACCATGACCAGGAGCGACCCGATTTCACCCACGTGCACGACGCTTCCTTCCCGGAGTATCGCACTGCTCCTACGCACCGCGAGGGCGCGGCGGGTGAAGTGCAGCACCGAATCGGGGTCGGCTTCCTGGGCGTCGACCGCAAGCGCGCGGTGGCGTGGATCGAGCGGCAGCCAGGCGTCGTCCGCGCTCGTGAACCCCGCCATCGGCGCATCGCGTCGCCACGGCATCGGCGTGCGTGCGCCGTCGCGGCCGACGCCCGAGGGCCAGAACGCGATCGCCTCGGGATCGCGCACGCGCTCGAACGGCACTTGCGCGTGCGGCAGGCCGAGTTCGTCGCCTTGATAGAGAAACGCCGTCCCGCGCAAACACAAAAGCAGCGCCAGCATCAGCTTCACGCGCTGCGGATCGTCGTCCGCCAGCCGCGTCGGAAAGCGCACCACGTCATGGTTCGACAGGCTCCACGACGGCCAACCGCGTGCGCCTTCCCATTGCGCGACCGCGTCCTTGATCACCGCCGGCGTCATCGTCGGTGCGCGCAACAGGAAAAACGAATACGCCGTGTGCAGCCGGTCGTCGCCGTCGGTATACTCGCGCTGCACTTTGAGCGGCTCTTCGTCTTCGATCTCGCCCACCGCCATTGCGCCATAACGATCGAGCAGTGCTCGCAAACGCCCCAGGAAGTGCAGCGTCTCGGGCTGCGTGCGATCGTAGAGGTGGCGTTGGTATTGATGCGGACGCGCGCGTGCCTTGACGGGCGCGAGCGGAGGATTGTCCCTGAGCTGCGCATCGTGCGTGAGGAAGTTCACGACATCCAGACGAAAGCCGTCGACGCCTCGGTCCAGCCAGAAGCGCGCAACGTCCAGCACAGCCTCCTGGACCTCCGGATTACGCATATTGAGGTCGGGCTGCTCGATCAGGAAGTTGTGCAGGTAGTATTGCCGGCGGCGCGCGTCCCAGGTCCAAGCGGGGCCGCCGAACATCGCCTGCCAATTGTTGGGCGGCGAGCCGTCTGGCTTGGCGTCCGCCCAGACGTACCAGTCGGCCTTCGCATTGTCGCGGCTCGACCGGCTCTCGGCAAACCACGGATGCTGGTCCGAGGAATGCGACCACACCTGATCGATGATCACCTTGAGCCCCAGAGCGTGCGCGCGCGCGATCAGCGCATCGGCGTCGGCGAGCGAACCGAACAGCGGGTCGACGTCGCGATAATCGCTGACGTCGTAGCCGTAATCCTTCATCGGCGAGCGGAAGAAGGGCGAAAGCCAGATCGCGTCCACGCCGAGCGAGGCAACGTGCTCCAGCTTGTCGATCGCGCCCTTGAGATCGCCGACGCCGACGCCATTCGAGTCGCAGAACGAGCGCGGGTAGATCTGATACACGACCGCGCCGCGCCACCAATCGCTCATGCAAAAGGGATGGAGCAGGTCGCGCCGGGGCGCAATCCCTCAAAGCGCCGACCAACCGCTCGGACCGTTTGCGGCGCTCGGCGTGCTCGCGAAACGCGCCACGGCTGGCGCTCGAGCGCGAGGGGTCCTTACATCAGCGAACGCATTCCACTCCGCCTCGCACGCGGCGCGCGTGAAGCGCAGTACGCCGTAGCCGCGGTTGGTGGCGTCGCACCAGGCGAGTTCGGGATTGCCCGCGCGCATCAGCGCTTCGCGTTCGCCGGGCGCTGCGTTGGAGAGCGCGCGCTCGAAACCCGGGGAGCTGACGCTGCCGCCGGCGAATTCGATCGCGGCGAGTCGATCCCCGTCGGGCGGGGCCAAATTGTTGAGCCAGCAATTGTGGCTGTCGCCGCCGAGCACGATGGCGTTGCTCGCATGGTGCGCGCACGCTTCCAGGAATCGCGTGCGCGCCGCCGGATAGCCGCCCCAGGAATCCAGATTCCACGGCAGCCCCTGAGCGCCGATTTCCTCGCCGGCCGCAATCCAGCGCCGCGTGTTGGCGTGCGCGTCAGCCGGCAGAAGCCGCGAAAGGCCGGAAGGAAAGCGCTGCTCGCCCATCACCACCTGCTGGGCGATGATCTGCCACGTCTGACCTCGGCGTTTGGACTCCGCGAGCGTGCGTTGGAGCCAGACTTCCTGCTCCGCGCCCAACAACGTGCGGCGCGGATCGTTCAGCACGCCATCGCGGAATTCGCGGATTGCGGCCGTCGCTTCTGCGCCGCCTTGCGCCAGCCGTCCGGCCAGGGCCGTGCGATAGTCGAGCTGGCGCTCGCGGCCGATCAGGCGCGTGTCGAGCAGAACGACGCGCGCGAGCTCGCCCCAATCGAGCGCACGATAGAGCCGAACGCCGCGCCGCTCATGGCGGCGGATCGGCATCCAGTCGAAATACGCTTTCGAGGCGGCTGCGACGCGGTCGGCGTACGCGCCTTCATTCGCCTGATGATTCTGTGCGCCGCGCGCAGCCGCGTCATTGGCGATTTCGTGATCGTCCCACACCGCGCTCATCGGCTTCAGCCGCCGCAACTCGAGCAGGTCCGAATCGGTATGATAGGCAGCGTAGCGTTGATAATAATCCACGAGCGTCACTATCTCGTGCGGCGGCTCGATGACGCGCTCGGCAATCGCCTCGCGCGCGCTGGGATATTCGCCGCGCTCGTACTCGTAAATGTAATCGCCGACGTGAAGCGCCAGATCGATCTCTTCGCGCCGCGCGGCATGACCATAGGCGTGGAAATAGCCGAACGGAAAGTTGGCGCAGGAGAACAGCGCCACGCTGAGACTCTCGGCGGCGCCCGCCGGCGCAGTGCACGTTTGGCCGACAAGAGAAGGACCGGACGCCGAGAGAAAGCGATAGAAGTAGCGCCGCCAAGGCGCGAGACCGCGCACATCGACTTTCGCGCAGAAATCGTTGGCCGCAGTGACAATCGCTTCGCCGCGCCGCGCGAGGCGCGCGAAAGTCTCGTCCTCGCTCAATTCCCACGCGATGCGCCGCCCGCGGCTCGGTGCAAAACGCGTCCACAGGATCACGCCGTCCGGCAGCGGATCGCCCGAGGCGACGCCGTGTGTGAACGCGCCCGACGCCAAATCGCGCGCCCAGGCCGCTCGCGGCGCTGCGGCGAGCGCGGCCGCGCCGGCAAGCGCGCGGCGAGTAAGCGGCATCGCCTATTCCGCCGCCAGAGCCGAGGGTTCGTGCATGGCGTAGATGAATTCATGCACCGCCATTGCGGACTGATCGGGCGCTTCCTCCTGCGGGATGTGGCCGACGTTCTCGAACACGACGAGCGTCGAGCCGGGGATCGCCTCGTTGAACTGCCGCGCGTGCTCGGGCGGCACGAGCCGGTCGGTGTCGCCGGTGAGGATGAGCACAGGCATGCGCAGCGCGGCAAGGCGCTCGGCCGTGGCGAATGTGCGCTCGCTCCACCCCAAATAGAGCTGCGTGAGGATGTCGCGATGGCCGGGCGCACGCGACAGCTCGACGTAGCGGTTCAGCATCTCGTCGGTGACAAGGGCGGGATCGGCGAACGAGGCTTGCAGGCCCTGGCGATAGAGCGGGGTGCGATCGAGGTCGAGCAACAGCGGACGGATCGTCGGATTGCGCATGAGTTGCAGCATCGGCGACTCGCGATTGGCTTCCGGACGCGTGTCCTCCCATCCGCTCGCGTCCACCAGGATCAGCGCTTCGACCTGATCGGGATGCGCGAGCGCATATTCCCACGCGACGTTGCCGCCCATCGAGCTGCCGGCGAGCGCAAATCGTCCGAGGTTCTGCGCGGCGACGAATTCGGCGACCACGTCGCGCAAGCTCTCGATGCTCGCTTCGAAATCTTCAGGCGCGCGCGTGAGGCCGTGCCCCGGCAGATCGATCGAAACGAGGCGATAATCGCTGATGCGCGCATCGCCCGTGGCGAGCCGCTCGACCCACGGCTCCCAGGTGTGCAGCGAGGCTGTATAGCCGTGGATCAGCAGCAGCGTCGGCCCTTGCCCCTGATCGCGATAGTGCATGCGCACGCCGCTCGGCAGGTCCACATATCGAGAAGCCTCGTTTTCATAGCGCGACGCCAGCGTATCGTACGGAATGTCGGGGCGCTTCAGAACGAAATATCCGCCCGCCAGCAGCACGGCGACGAGGCCGACAAGGATCAGCAACCAGATGAGCACTCGTCCCATGCGTCCCTCCCTTGCCGTCTAGCATCGCGACGGCGGCCCGCCCGTCAAGCGCGCCAGCCGACCCGGCGGGCCCAGGCTTCGAAATCGGCGCGGCGCTGTGACAAATCGGCAGGCGCGGTTTCGCCTTCGGCGGCGGCGCTTGCCCGCATCTGCGCGATGCTCTCGCTCAGCGGCGGCAGGCCGACGCTGGCGCGCCGTTCGTCGACCGCCCCAGCGTCGGCGATCGGCGCCGGTGCGAGCAAACCATTCTCGTCCCAATCGAACTGGGTGCCGAACACTTGCTCGCGGCCCTCGAAGACAGCGATGCGATCCGAGAGATACGCGGCGTCCAGTGCGTTCGCTTCGCCGGCCGCGACCGCGTCGAGCAGCAGCGCAAGACCTCGTCGCTGCAGATCCGGCCGGCTGATGGCGTGCTGCAGGATCAGCATCGCCGCCGCCGCGGCATCGTCGTCGACTTTGTTGCGGCTTGGCCAGCCCAGCGCATCGAACGCGCGCGCGAGCAACGCGGCGTTCTCATTGTGCAGAGCTTCGATTTCCGGATGGTACCCGTGGAAGAGCGCGCCGCTGGCGACGAGGCGCTGGCGCAGCTCGATATCGCGCCGCGCGGCGTCGATCAGCAGCGCGGCCCAATCAGCTTCGTGCATCGCCGCACACGGGGCAGGCGGGATCGCGTTTGAGCGCGATTGTGCGCGCCGCCGCGCTCAATCCATCATAGATGAACAGGCGCCCCGCGAGACTCTCGCCGGCCTGCGCGATCTCTTTCACCGCTTCGAGCGCCATCATCGAGCCGATCACGCCCGGCAGAGCGCCGACGATGCCGACTTCGGCGCAGCGCTCGGCATTGGACGGCATCTCGGGCACGAGACAGCGATAACAGGGCAGTCGTTGTTCCGGCGGCAGATGCTTGGAGAGTCCCGACTTGAACGTCGCCACTTGCCCATCCCAACGGCCGACGGCGCCGGAGATCAGCGGAACGCCAAGCGCATGGCAGGTCTCGTTCACCAGAAAGCGCGTTTCGAAATTGTCGCAGCCGTCGAGCACGAGATCAGCGTTTTCGACGAAGCCGCGCACGTTCGCCGCCGTGAGCCGCTCCGGCAGTGCTTCAATCTCGACATGCGGATTGAGCGCGCCCAATGCAGTAGCCGCGCGCTCTGTCTTGGCGGCGCCGACATCCTCGGTCCGAAACAGCACCTGCCGCTGCAAGTTGGAGAGCGAGACGGAATCGTCATCTATAATGCGCAGTCGTCCCACGCCCGCGGCGGCAAGATAGAGCGCCGCTGGCGCCCCCAGACCGCCTGCGCCGACGAGCGCGACGGTCGCCGCCTTCAGCCGCTGCTGTCCCGGCCCGCCGATCTCCTTCAGCATGATGTGGCGCGCATAGCGTTCGCGTTCGTCAGGGCTCATGCGCGCACTATGGACTGCCGGCGTCTCGCCGGCAAAGCGCTAGCCGCGCCCAGTCGAGCCGAATCCCCCCGCGCCGCGCGCGCTCTGGGGCAGAGCTTCGACGCGCTCCCAGCGCGCCTGCGTCACCGGCGCGATCACCATCTGCGCGATGCGCTCGCCGCGGCGGATGGTGAACGGCTCCTGGCCGAGGTTGATGAGGATCACTTTCACTTCGCCGCGGTAATCGGCGTCGATCGTGCCCGGCGTGTTGAGGCAGGTGACGCCATGCTTCAGGGCGAGCCCCGAGCGCGGCCGCACTTGGGCCTCGTAGCCGGCCGGCAGCGCGATGGTGAGGCCGGTCGGGGCGAGCGTCCGTTCGCCCGGCGCGAGCGTCACCGGCGCGTCCTCCGGCAGGGCTGCACGCAAATCCATGCCGGCCGAGAACGCCGTCTCGTAGGCCGGCAGCGCCAACCCGTCGAAATGCGGCAGGGGTGAAACCAGAACGGTGACGGCGCGCGTATCCATGGGTAGGGGATAAACCGGATTCGCCGGCGCGCGGGAGAAAATTGCATGGCCGATGGCGGCGCAGGGGCCAAATTCAGCGATCCGTTTCGCACCGCCAAGGGCGAGGAGCGGGCGGTCGTGCCGCTGCACGCGCTGGAGACGCTCTGGTTCAACACCGGCACGCTCTGCAACATCACCTGCGGGCACTGCTATATCGAAAGCTCGCCGCGCAACGACCGGCTCGCCTATCTCACGCTGGCCGACGTGAAGCTCTACCTCGACGAGATCGCGCGCGAGCGGCTGGCCACGAAGCTGATCGGCTTCACCGGCGGCGAGCCCTTCATGAACAAGGCGATCGTCGCCATTCTGGAGGAGACCTTGTCGCGCGGCTTCGAGACGCTGGTGCTGACCAACGCCATGCGGCCGATGCAGCGGCACAAGGCGCAACTGCTGGCGCTGAACGCACGCTATGGCCGGCGGCTGCGCCTGCGTGTTTCGCTGGACGATCCGCGCGCGGAGATTCACGACGCCGAGCGCGGGGCAGGCGCTTACGAGAAAACGCTCGTCGGCCTCAAGTGGCTCGCCGCGAATGGCTTTGCCGTGGAAGTGGCGGGCCGCGGTTTCGCGCACGAACCCGAGCCGCTCTTGCGGCGCCGCTTCCAAGCGTTGTTCGACGAGATCGGTCTCAAGCTCGATGCGGGCGATCCGGCGGCGCTCGTCATCTTCCCCGAAATGGACATGGCCGCCGATCCGCCGGAGATCACGACGGCGTGCTGGGGCATCCTCCGCAAGGATCCGCGCGAAGTGATGTGCGCCTCGGCGCGCATGGTGGTGAAGCGCAAGGACGCCGCAGCGCCCGCTGTGCTGGCCTGCACGCTCTTGCCCTACGATCCGCAGTTCGAGCTTGGCCATTCGCTGCGCGAAGCCGCGCAGCCCGTGCCGCTCAATCACAAGTATTGCGCCAGCTTCTGCGTCCTGGGCGGGGCAAGCTGCGGAGCGGCAAAAGCCTGAGGGGGTTTCGACATGATACGTGGACAGACGTTGTGAGCACCGGAGCGGCAGCGGGGGTAATCGGATCGCTGTCGTCGGCGAAGATCGCCATTGTCGGCGGCTGGTTCGTCGTGCTGGCGCTCGCCGAACGCTTGCGTCCGGCCGCGCCGAGGCCGCCGCACAGCGATCGCCCGCGTCTTGTGCGCAACCTCGGGCTCTGGGGCGCCAACACGCTGATCAACCCTTTGATCATCCTGCCGATAGGGGTTTTCGCCGTATCCTACGACGTCTGGACGCGCCCCGAGGCGCCGTTCTGGCTGATGCTCGCGCTCGATCTGCTGTTGCTCGATCTCTGGGTCTATTGGTGGCACCGCGCCAACCACGAGTGGCCGTTCCTGTGGCGCTTCCACCGCGTGCATCATCTCGACCAGTTTCTGGATTCGACTTCGGCTGTGCGTTTCCATCCCGGCGAAGTGCTGATCTCGGCGTTGGCGCGCGCGCCGATCATCATACTCGCCGACGTAGCGCTGACCTCGATCATCCTGTTCGACACGCTTCTCCTCGCGGCGACGCTGTTTCATCATTCGAACCTGCGCTTGCCAGCGCGCTTCGAAGCAGCGTTGCGCTGGATCGTCGTCACGCCCTCGCATCACTGGGTGCATCACCACGTGGCGTATGAGGACACGAACTCGAACTACGCCACGTTGCTGACAGTGTGGGATCGTCTGTTCCGGAGCTGGAGCCCGCACGCGCGCACGCCGGACATGCGCATCGGCGCCGGCGAAGCGCCGGACGCGCCGCTGCTTGGCCTCGCCGTCGCGCCATTCAAACCGCAGCCTCCCAACGCGGTCTAGCGCTGACGCCTACTTCCTGCCGGCGCGGCGGCGGGCGGCGTTCAGGAGATCGCGACGCGCCTCTTCCTCGAAACGGCGGATCTCGGCCTCTTCAGCCTCCTTCTTGCGGCGCTTGGCCTCGAGGGCGGCTTCGCGCGCTTGCCGTTCACGTTCGGCCTTGGCGGCGGCTTCGGCGGCCAGCTTGCGTTCGAGCTTCTCCAGCTCCACCCGTTCGCGGCGGCGCTTCTCGGCTTCGATTCGTTTTTCTTCCCGCGCCTTGGCGGCGGCGGCGCGTTCTTCGGCTACCTTCGGATCGAGCCGCGGCTGCGCCTTGTTCTTGAACTTTTCCAGCATCGCCTTCTTGGCGGCGAGCGCGGCTTCGCGTCGATCGTTATGATTCTGAAAGCTCATTCGTCATCCTTCAGGGCGCGCCGCGCGCGCTCAGCGCTGGACTCGGAGGTGGGATTGGGACGCTCTACATAGCGTCCCGCGCGCAGGGCTCAAGCCCCTTCGCGTTGCGTTTCCGCAGGGTCTACTTGCGGCGCGGCGCCTTCGGCGCGAGCGCCCTGGCGATTGCGGCCGCCAGCTTCCGCGCGACCGCTTCCTTCGCCATGCGCGGCCAGGTTTCGGCGCCGTCCTTGGTGATCAGCATCACCTGGTTCTCGGCGCCGCCCATCACGTCGCCGGAGACGTCGTTGGCGACGATCCAGTCGCAGCCTTTTTTGGCGATCTTCGCGCGCGCATGCTCTTCGACGTTCTCCGTCTCGGCTGCAAAGCCGATCACCAGCTTTGGGCGGTTCTTCTTCAGCTTGGCGAGCGTGGCGAGGATGTCGGGATTTTCTTGCAGCGCGATGGAAGGGACGCCGGACTGGTCCTTCTTGATCTTCGCGGAAGAGGCTTGCGTCGGCCGCCAATCGGCCACGGCCGCGACCATCACCGCGACGTCGAGCGGCAGGGCCGCCTGCGATGCAGCCAGCATCTCGCGCGCGCTCTCCACGCGCTGCAGCGTCACGCCCGACGGCGCCGCGATGTTCGTCGGACCGGAGACGAGCGTCACGTCGGCGCCGAGTTCGGCAAGGGCAGCAGCGATCGCGTAACCCTGCTTGCCGCTGGATCGGTTGGAGATGAAGCGCACCGGATCTATGGCTTCAACGGTCGGCCCGGCGGTCACGAGCGCGCGCTTTCCTTTGAGCGGCCCGTCGCTGAGCAGGGCGAGAACCGCGTCTCGGATCTCTTCGGGTTCGGCCATGCGGCCGACCCCGCGCTCTCCACTTTCGGCCATCTCGCCAGCATTCGGGCCGATGAAGCGCAGACCGTCGGCTTGCAGCATCGCGAGATTCCGGCGCGTCGCGGCGTTGGCCCACATGTGCGGATTCATCGCTGGCGCCATGAGCACGGGCTTGTCGGTCGCGAGCAGCACGGCCGAGGCCAGGTCATTCGCGAGGCCGTGCGCGGCTTTCGCCATCAGATTCGCGGTGGCCGGCGCGACGACGATCAAGTCACATTCCCGCGCCAGCCGGATGTGGCCGACATCGAACTCCTGCGCCTGGTCGAACAAATCGGTGAACACCCGCTCGCCCGCGAGTGCTCCGGCGGCCAGAGGCGTGACGAAACGTTGCGCGGCCTCCGTCATCACCACGCGCACCGCCACATCACGCTCGCGCAAGCGGCGGATCAGCGCGAGGCTTTTGTAGGCGGCGATGCCGCCGCCGATGATGAGGAGCACGCGCTTGCTCATGGCGTTGCCGCTCCCTCGGCCGCGCCGTCCTGAAGCGCGTCCTGCGCCTGCTCCACCGCCGGCGGGATCGGCGCCGTAGCGGATGGTCCGTTCGTGCGCGGCGTCGGCGCCGGCTCTTCGATGCGCGCAGGCTCAGGGGAGGGGCGCACTTGTTCGCTGACGATTCCTCTCGGGCCGAACACGAACATGATCAAGGCGCCGCCGATGAGGGCGATCCAGAACACCGGCATTTGATACCATTGCCGCTCCTGGCGCGGCGCCTCGGCGCTCACCTTGCGGGCGGCCGCCTCGATTAGCGCCATCGTCTGCGGCAGCCGCCGCAAGGCCGCCAATCCCAGCCCCGCTTCGTCGACTGCACGGCGCGCGACCGCTTCCGGTCCCAGCTCGCGCTTGACCCAGCGCTCCACGATCGGACGGGAAGCGGCCCACATGTCGTGCTGGGGATCGAGCGCGCGGGCGACGCCTTCAACCTGCACCATGGTCTTCTGCAAGAGCACCAGTTCCGGACGCAAATGCATGCCGAACATATGGGTGACGTCGAACAGCTGCAGCAGGAGCCGGCTCATGGAGATGCTGTCGGCGGTCTTGCCGAAGATGGGTTCGCCGATCGCGCGCAGCGCCTGTGCGAATTCGTCGACCGTGAACTTCTCCGGCACGTAACCGGCTTCCTGGTGCACCTCGGCGACGCGGCGATAATCGCGCCGCAGAAAGCCGTACAGGATCTCGGCGAGATAGCGGCGCTCCTTGTGGCCGATGCGGCCCATGATGCCGAAGTCGACAATCCAGAGCTTGCCGTCCTTGCCGTAGATCAAGTTGCCTTCGTGCATGTCGGCGTGGAAGAAGCCGTAATCGAGCGCGGCGGCGAGAAATCCGCGCGTGATGGCGATGGCGAGTTCGCTGCGATCGGCGCCGGCTTCCTCCAGCGCCTTGGCGTTGGTGAGCGCCGTGCCTTCGATCCAGTCGAGCGTCATCACGCGCTTGGAGGAACGCGTCCAGTCGATTTCCGGCACGGTGAGGAAGCCGTCCTTCTCCGCGACTTCGCGGAATTCGGCCGCCGCGCCTGCTTCGAGCCGCAAGTCCATTTCGCGCTGCGTCGCCGCGGCGACGGTATCGACGAACTGCACCGGTTCGAGGCGGCGCGAACGCGGTGAGAGCGTTTCGATCCACCAAGCCAGAAAGCGCAGCGCCGCCAATTCCCTGGCCATGCGCTTTTCGATGTTCGGGCGCAGCACCTTGATCGCCACCACACCTTGGCGCGGCACGATGGCTTGGTGCACCTGGGCGATCGAGGCTGCGGCCATCGCTTCGGAAATGCCGGCGAATAATTCTTCGGTGCCGCCGAGTTCGGCGTTGATGGTGTCGAGCGCGGCGGTGCGCGAGAAAGGCGGCAGGCGGTCCTTCAGGCGCCCTAGTTCTTGCGCCACGGTGACGCCGATCATGTCGGGCCGCGTCGCCAGGAACTGCCCGACCTTCACGTAAGCCGGCCCCAGCCGCTCCAGCGCCTTCGCCAAACGCACGCCGACCGAGCGGCCGCGCCGGCGCTTCATGATCGGGATGGTGAGCGTGCGGATCGATTGCAGCCAGATCGGGTAACGCTCGTAGTATTCGCCGGGCAACAGCACGTCGAAACGCGCGAGCGTGATCGCCACGCGCAGCAAACGCCAGATGTGGCCGATCACGCCGGTGGCGAGACCGATCAGCACCGCTGCCGCGATGACGAAAGTCAGCGAGAACCAGAACACCTAAACCGCCCAACCCCAATGCAGCGCGCACACGCCGCCGGCCATGTTGCGGTAGGCCGCGCGCGCGAAACCCGCCTCCCGGATCATAGCCAGGAAAGCTTCCTGATCCGGAAACCGGCGGATGGATTCCACCAGATATCGGTAAGAATCCGGGTCGTTTGCGAGCAATTTCCCCAGCGCCGGGATGGCGTTAAAGGAATAGAAATCATAAGCCGGCTCGAGCCCGCCGATCGCAAGGCGCGAGAACTCCAGGCAATAGAACCGCCCCCCGGGCTTCAAGACGCGGCGCGCTTCGCGCAGCACGGCGCCGATGTCCGTGCAATTGCGGATGCCGAAGCTGATGATGTAGGCGTCGGCGACGGCGTCATCGACCGGCAGGTTTTCCGCGTCGCCCTCGTGCCAGAAGAGCCCGTCTTCGCCGCGCGCGCGCCCAGCGGCGAGCATCTCCGCGTTGATGTCGATGACATGGATCTCCGGCGGCTCGCGCCCGCGCCGCTGCGCGGCGGCGTCGCCGAGCCTCTTCAGCCGCCGCGCGATGTCGCCGGTGCCGCCGGCGACGTCGAGAATAAGCTCGCCCGGCTGCGGGTTGAGCTTTGCGGCGGCGGCGTCCTTCCAAAGCCGATGCAGCCCGCCGGACATCGCATCGTTCATCAGGTCGTATTTGCCGGCGACCGAGGAAAACACCTCGCGCACGCGCGAGGCCTTTTCGGCCTTCGGCACGTCCTGGAACCCGAAGGAGGCGGTCTCTTCGCCGCGCGCGTCGCTCATTTGGCCCGTATAGCGTCCGGGGCACCCGCGCGCTATGTGACTGTTCGGCATGGCGAAAACAGAAATAGCATTTGTCAGCGGGTTCGATCCCGTTTGCCCGGTTCCGCCGGAGGTCAGGGCTGCGGGCCTCAGCCATAGGTTCGCAGTGATCCAACACACCTATCGGCCAGACTCCGTCGACATGGTTTTTGATGCGCCGCTGTGCAGACGCATGCTCGAATTTGTCGACACCTATGCGGCGGACGTGGAGGTGCAGCCAAAGCGTGGCCAGCCTTCCAAAACAACCTCTGCTGACTTCATCGCGACGTTGATGACTCAAGACGTTTATGATCAGGCGCCGCCCGCGCTGGTCCTGGCGCGGCAAGCGAGCCAATTGGTTTTGTGCCTCGCGAGCGAGGAGTGGGCGCAAGTCGGCGGACCTGAGCCGTATCACGACTCCTACACGTATTCAGTATTTACGCACGAAGATATCGGCGGCTGCCTAATAGCGTTTCTTGCAGCCGGAAATGGTGCTGATGGTTGGTCGCTCTCTCCAGAAGTGAAGCCCGCATCCTCAGAAACAGCAGAGGAGTTCTTCGCCACGCGCGGCGCGCGCGCGAGGCCGGGCCGTCTTGAGGAGCTTTTGCGGCGCGTTCCAAAACGTCCCCCGATTCCGGGCGACGAGATCGAATAACCTATGCCTGAGCTGCCGGAAGTCGAGACCGTGCGGCGCGGGCTGGCGCCAGCGCTCGTCGGCAAACGCATCGCGCGGGCGCGCACGAAGCGCGCCGATCTGCGCTTTCCTTTTCCCGAGCGCTTCGCCGCGCGGCTCAAGGGCAGGCGCGTTGATGCGCTGGAACGGCGCGCGAAATACATGCTGGCGCATCTGGACGACGGCAACGTCTGGGTCACGCATCTCGGCATGACCGGGCGCTGGTGCATCACGGGCGCCAAGCGTCAGCCCGGCGACTTCTACTATTCCGAACCGCCCGATCCCACGCACACGCACGTCGTCATCGAAACGGAGGAGGGCGCGCGGCTCGAATTCAATGATCCGCGCCGCTTCGGCTACATGGATCTCATCGCCGAACACGCGCTCGACGCGCATCCGTGGTTCAAGGGCATGGGCCCTGAACCGCTCGGCAACGAATTCCATTTGCCGTACCTGAAAAAGGCGCTCGCCGGAAAGAAGACGAGCATCAAAGCGGCGTTGCTGGATCAGCGCGTCGTCGCTGGCCTCGGCAACATCTACGTCGTCGAAGCGCTGCACCGCGCCGGCATCGCGCCGACGAAGGAAGCTGGCCGCATCTCCGCCGTGCGTCTGGAGCGCCTCTATCACGCCACACGCGCCGTACTGGAGGAAGCCATCGAAGCGGGCGGCTCCACGATTTCAGATTACGCCAACGCCGACGGCGCGCAAGGCGGCTTCCAGCATCGCTTCCGCGTCTACGACCGCGAAGGCGAGAAATGCCTCACGCCGAACTGCGGCGGCGCGATCGTCCGCGCGACACATGGCGGCCGCTCGTCCTTCTGGTGCCCGAGGTGCCAGCGCTGATTTTCTTGGACCGCCGGCGCACGCGCTGGCGGTCCAAGAGTTGATTTTCGCCCGCGGTCAGCGCAACAGACGCCATGACCTACGAAAACATTCTCGTCGAAACCGACGCCGGCGTCGGCGTCATTCGTCTCAATCGTCCCAAGGCGCTCAATGCGCTGAACGATGCGCTGATCGGCGAACTCAACGCCGCGCTCGACGCGTTCGAAGCGGATGACGCGATCGGCTGCGTCCTGATCGCGGGCTCGGAAAAGGCCTTCGCCGCGGGGGCCGACATCAAGCAGATGGCCGAGCAGAAGTTCGGCGATCTCTATGCGCGCGATCCGTTCTCCAATCTCGAGCGCGTGCCGCGTTGCAGAAAACCGCTGATCGCAGCTGTCGCCGGTTATGCGCTCGGCGGCGGTTGCGAGTTGGCGATGATGTGCGATTTCATCATCGCCGCCGACACCGCGAAGTTCGGCCAACCCGAAATCACGCTCGGGGTGATGCCGGCGTGGGGCGGCTCACAGCGCCTGACGAAGAGCGTCGGGAAAGCCAAAGCGATGGATCTGTGCCTCACCGGGCGCATGATGGATGCAACGGAAGCTGAGCGCTGCGGTCTCGTTGCGCGCGTCGTGCCTGCGGACAAACTGATGGAAGAAGCGCTCGCCGCGGCGAAGAAGATTGCGGCGTTCGGTCGCCTCTCCGTCATCGCCAACAAGGAAGCGGTGAACGCCGCGTTCGAGACGCCGCTGAACGAGGGCCTGAGGCTGGAGCGGCGCCTGTTCTACAGCCTGTTTGCGACGGAAGATCAGAAAGAAGGGATGACGGCCTTCATTGCAAAGCGGGCGCCCGAATTTAAGCACCGTTGATCATTTGACGGCGGCGCGGGGCAAGGCTATAGCCCCGCGCTTCGCGACCGAAATCATCACTGGAATACCGAGACATGGCGAATACGAAGTCCGCAAAGAAGGCGACCCGCGTGATTGAACGCCGCACGGCGGTCAACAGGGCGCGCCGCTCGCGCATGCGGACGTCCTGGCGGACCGTGGAAGAAGCGATCGCCGCCGGCGACGCCAAAACGGCCGCCGAAGCGCTGCGCTCGGCGGAAGCGGAGACCATGCGCGCGGCTTCCAAGGGCGTGGTGCATAAGAACCTCGCCAGCCGGAAGGTCTCCAGGTTGGCTAAGCGCGTCGGCGCTCTGTCAGGCGCGAAAAAGAGCAAGTAAGCGGCTACCCAAAGTCGCGAATCTCAGTATTTCAGTTTGGCAACAACGCCTTGGGCAGAGGCGGGGTGAGTGTCAGTACACGGTTACAATTACACTTTCGGCATATTCCAGAATAGCTAAGTAATTTCAGGATGTTCCGCGCCAGTGCTAAAGAATTGTTAAGAAGCAAACGGCGCTGTTGACGGCATCCCCAGAAGGGTTCATCGTTCTCCCGTCCGGCGAACATCTTCGCTGTTCGACGCTTCAATGACACCGATGCGGACGCATCGGGCCGAAAGGGTCATTCGGCTCGAACGGGGAAGCTATGTCCGCCGTAGGGGCGGCTGAAAAACGATACGTTTCAAAAGCGGGGTTGCTGATGGAACCGGGCGAGGAAGCCCGCCGCAAGTCGGCGGGCATCGGGGCGGCGCGAGCGTACGAACTGGTTCGCAAAGAGCTTTTTAGCGAGTTCGGGGCGGATGCCTTCCGCTCCTACATCGATCCGCTGCGGTTGGTGGCCGAAATGGATGGCGTACTGCTGTTCCGGGCCCACACGCGGTTGGCCCAGGAGCGGCTGCGCCAGCTGATCCAGCACCGGCTGGAGAAGCGGCTGCAGGCCCACGAGCCTCGGATTTCGGCGATCGAGATCCTACTCGAGCACGAAATTCCCGAAGATGTCAGGGCCTTGGCCGACGCGCGCATCGAGGAGGCGCGCCCGTCAGCCGCCTCGCCGGCGACGCAGCCGCAGTCGATGACCTTCGAGACCTTCTGCGAGGCGCCCTCCAACAGCCGCGCCTTCACCGTTGCGCAGATGATCGCGGCCGGCGCCGGCGAGGCCTTTCCAGTGTGGCTGGTCCACTCCACGCCGGGGCTCGGCAAGACGCACTTGTTGTCGGCCATCGCCCACGAAGCGGCGCTGCGCACCCCGGAGCGCAAGGTGCTGATGATGACCGGCCAGGAATATCTCGAACAGTTTCAGTCGGCGCTGCACAAGAAACGCGACTCGTCCTCGTTCAAGGAGATGGTGCGCGCGCCGCATCTGCTTCTCATTGACGACTTCCATCGTCTGTGCGGCAAACCCGCAACCGAGCTCGAAGCTTTCGACACCATTCATGAACTGACGCGGCGCGGCGGCCAGGTGGTGCTCGCCGCAGACGCGGACGCTCATGGCATCAAGGACTTGAACGAGGCCCTGCGCGCGCGTCTGAAGGGCGTGCCCTCATGTGAGATCGAGGAACCTGATGCGCCGTTGCGTCGCCGGATTCTCGAAATGCGCTTGGCTCACCATGCCCGCTTGACGCCGGGCTTTTCTGTGGCTTCCGATGCGCTCGACATGATCGCCGAGCGCATCGCCGGCAGCGGCCGCGATCTCGACGGCGCGCTGGGCCAGCTCATCATCGAATGGAAGATTTCCGGAGGGACAGAAGTGACGCTTGAAGCTGCTGCGAACGCCCTGCAAGCCAAATTGTCCGAGGCCGCCGAGAAGCGGATCACAGTGCAGCTGGTGCAGAAGGTGGTCGCACGACACTACAACATGAGCGTCCAGCAATTGCTCGAACGGACGCGTCGTCACACGATTGCGCGCCCGCGGCAGACGGCGATGTTCCTTGCCTGCCGGATGACGCATGCGTCGTTGCCGGACATCGGCGCGCGCTTCGGAGGCTTCGATCACACCACTGTAATGTATGCGCGCGACCGCATCGCCGCGCTGGTGGAGGAGGATCCCGCGTTCCGCGCCGAAGTAGAGAACCTCGCGCGCGCGATCAAGCGCGAGCCCTAATCCTAGCTGCGGCATGCCGCCGGGCGCCCCAAAATCTGGCAAATGGGGCTTGGGGATCGCGGCGCATCTGTTAATTTCCCACCCCCTGTCGGCGGCGACTCAGCCCGTCGGCGGGGGGTGATCGTATCGGGCCCCTCGCGGGTCGCGGGCTCAGGAAGAGGCAATGCGGCTGACCATCGAGCGCTCGGCGCTCCTGAAAGCGCTCAATCACGTGCAAAGCGTCGTCGAGCGGCGCAACACGATCCCGATTCTCTCCAACGTGCTCCTGGCCGCGCAGGGCGATTCCTTGCGCATGACGGCGACCGACCTCGACATCGAGATCTCGGAGGCGGCGCCGGCGGAGGTCGAGCGGGGAGGGCAGACGACGGCGCCGGCGAACTATCTCTATGACTTCGTGCGCAAGCTGCCGGAGGGCGCCCCCGTGAAGCTCGACGTCTCGGGCGACGATCCGCGGCTGCTTATCTCGGCCGGCAAATCGCGCCTGCACCTGCCGATCCTGCCGGCCGGCGATTTCCCGTCGATGCCGGCCGACGGGTTCGAGACAAAGTTCGAGATCGAGCCGACCGAACTCGCGCGCCTCGTCGACAAGACTCGCTTCGCCATTTCGACTGAAGAGACGCGGTATTATCTCAACGGCATCTTCTTCCACACCGTCGCGAATGGCGCCGGCGAAGCGATGCTGCGCGCCGTCGCCACCGACGGTCACCGCCTCGCGCTGGCCGACTTCGCCGCGCCCAAGGGGGCGCAGGGCATGCCGGGCGTCATCGTGCCGCGCAAGACCATCAACGAACTGAAGCGCTTGCTCGATGACGCCGCCGATCTCGTCGAAGTGTCCGTCTCGCCACAGAAGATCCGCTTCGCGCTCGGCGACGCGGTGCTCACCTCCAAGCTGATCGACGGCTCGTTCCCCGAATACGCGCGCGTCATTCCGAAATCGAATTCGAAGAAGCTGAAGGTCGAGAACAAGGCCTTCGCCGACGCGGTCGATCGGGTCGCCACGGTATCCGCCGAGCGCTCACGATCCGTGCGGCTGGCGCTGGAGAAGGACAAGATCACGCTCACCGTAAACAACCCCGACGCCGGCGTCGCCACCGAAGACCTGCCGGCCGAGTATCGCGACGACACGATGGAGATCGGCTTCAACGCCCGCTACCTCACCGACGTCGCCGCGCAGATCGAAGGCGAGGAAGCCGTGTTCGAGCTGGCCGATTCCGGCTCGCCCACGCTGGTGCGCGACGAAGCCGACGACAAAGCGCTCTACGTGCTGATGCCGCTGAGGGTGTAGCGAATGGTGAGTGGCGAATGGCGAATGGTCGCCATGTGATCCCATTCGCTATTCGCTATTCGCCATTCGCCAATGCATTCACTCTACGTCTCCCGCCTCACGCTCACGGACTTCCGCAATCACGCCGCGCTCGACCTGCAGCTCGACGCGCGGCCAGTGTGCCTCTTTGGCCCCAACGGCGCGGGCAAGACGAACGTCCTTGAAGCGCTCACCATGCTCGCGCCGGGACGCGGGCTGCGCGGGGCTTCGCTCACCGACGTCGCGCGCGCCGACGGCGCGGAGGTCCGCGCCCAGCCGTGGGCCGTTTCGGCGCGCATCGTCAGCGACGGCGAAGCGACCGTGCTAGGCGCGGGCGCCGAGCGCACGCCGGAAGGCGGCGTCAAGCGCGTCACGCGCCGCGACGGCCAGCCCGCGACCGCGAGCGAACTCGCGGAAGCGGCGCGCATGACGTGGCTCACGCCGGCGATGGATCGGCTGTGGTCCGGCCCGGCCGGGGACCGGCGCCGTTTCTTCGATCGCCTCACGCTCGCCCGCGCTTCCGAGCACGGCCACGCCGCCGCCGCCTACGAGCGCGCCATGCGCGAGCGCCAGCGTCTCTTGGGCGAGCGCGTGTTCGACGACGCTTGGCTCGGCGCGCTCGAGCGCGAGATGTCGGCGCATGGCGCGGCGATCGCGGCGGCGCGCGTGGAAACGCTCGCGCGCCTGCAGGAGGCCATCGACGCGCGCCCGAGCGGCGCGTTTCCTAAAGCGATGCTTTCGCTCGAAGGCCTGTTGGAGCAGCGTTTCGAAGCGGGCGCGAAGAGCGCGGACGTGGAGGAAGATTTCGCCGCGCTGCTGCGCGACGTGCGCGGGCGCGACGCGGGGGCAGGGCGCGCGCTCGACGGTCCACACCGCAGCGACCTCAAGGCGCGCCACGCCGCAAAGAACGTGGACGCCGATCAGTGCTCCACCGGCGAACAGAAGGCGCTGCTGGTCGGGGTGACGCTCGCGCAAGCGCGCGCGCTGGCGAACGATCCGGGCGCGGGCGCCTCGCTCCTCCTGATCGACGAAGCCGCCGCGCATTTGGACAGCCTCCGCCGCGCCGCGCTGTTCGAAGAGCTGCTGGCCAATCCCGGCCAAGCTTGGCTCACCGGGACGGACGAAAACCTGTTCGAAGCCTTCGGCGCGCGCGCGCAGCGCTACGAGGTGCGCGACGGGCAGGTGCGGGGCGCCTAAGCGCCGCGCGCTCTAGTCGTGGCAATCGCTGTCGAGCAGGCCTTCGTCGTTCGGGCCGTTGCAGACGTCGTTGTCGTCGAAGAAGTAATCGACAGCGGCCGCACCGACCGCGGCGCCGGCGGCCAAGGCGCACCCGCCGGCCATCGCCGGCGCACTGAGCCCTAGCAGGATGAACAACGCGGTTCGTGTGGTACTGGTCTTCATATGGGGTCTCCTTACCCCTCCGGCGTTCAACCCGAGCGCGCGCACATAGGTTCCGGGATGCTTGAGCTGCGCCTCGCCACTGCCGCCGACGAGCCGGCCATGCGCGCCATCATGCAGCGCGCCATCGCGGAACTCTTGCAGCCGTATCTGCCGCCGGACGCCGTCGCGGCCTCGTTCGAGATCATGGGCCTCGACAGCCAGCTCATCGCCGACGCCACCTATTTCGCCGTGACGGAAAACGACCACATCGTCGGCTGCGGCGGCTGGAGCCGGCGCGCGACGCTGTTCGGCGGCGACCACACCGCAGGCCGCAACGCCGCGCTGCTCGATCCCGCAACCGAGCCCGCGCGCGTGCGCGCGATGTACACCGACCCCGCGCACGTGCGCCGCGGCGTCGGCCGCATGATCCTCGCCGCCTGCGAAGACGCCGCGCGCGCGGAGGGCTTCCGCGCCGTCGAGCTCGCCGCCACGCTCGCCGGCGCGCCGCTCTACCGCGCCTGCGGCTATCAGGTGATCGAGCCCTTCACCGCGCGCACCAGCGCGGGCGTGGACGTCCCGCTCCTGCGCATGGGCAAGCCGCTCACCACGCGCTGAGCCCGCGGCGCGGCGGCCCCACATCGAACGTGCGTATGCGCGGCCCTTGCCCCGCGCCCACCAGCGCCGTCAGCGCCCACACCAGCGCGTCGGCGCGATCGAGCAAGCCCTCCGACTCCGCCACGCCCAGCGCCAGCAATTGCTCCTCCAGCGCCGCGAACGGCCCGCAATGCGACACGCGCCCCTGTTCGTACAACAACGCGATCGGCTCGGCGCGCACGCGCTTGCCGTGCGCGGCGTGCACCAGGCGCACGCTGCACGGGCTGCCCGCTTGCGCCAGCGTCGCGCGCACCATCTCGCCGCCCTGATTGGCTTCGGCCACGATCTCCGTCGCGCCGAACTCGCGCGCCGCCTCCGCCACGCGGCTCGCCCACGCCAGCGGCGACAAGCCCGGCGCCGAGCGGTCCGCCAGCACGTAGAAGCGCTCGCCCACGCGCCCCGCGACCACGATCCCGCACACGCCCCCGCCCGCCGGCGGATCGACGCCCACCGCCACGCGCTCGCACTTCGGCGCAACCCCGCCGCGCGCGCGCTCGATGTCGGCCAGCTTCCACAGCGCCCCGTCGCCCTCGAGCATGATCCCGTCCAGCTCCTGCGCCGCCAGCCGCGTGCCGCCGTAGAGCGTGTTGAGTCCATCCAGAAACGACGGCGAAAGATGCGCCGCGTTCACGCGCGTCGGCGCCTGCGTCACCACGCACGACGGCTCGGCGCGCAGCGCCCGCAGCGCCGGGATCGGCTTCGGCGTCGTCGTCACCACCAGCTGCGGCCGCTCTCCGCGCCGCAAGCCCATGCGCAGAATCGCCAGCGTCTCGCTCGGACGCGGCCAGATGCAGAACTCGTCCGCCCACGCCGCCTCGAATTGCGGCCCGCGCAGACGCTCCGGCTCTTCCGCCGAGAACGCATACGCCATCGCGCCGTTGTCCCACAGCAAGCGCCGCCGCGAGCGCTCATAGTGCGGACGCACCCGCCCCGGCAGCTCGCGCAAGCCCGAGACGCCGTCGATCATCACCTCGCGCACGTCATGCTGCGTCGGCCCCACCAGCGCGAAAATGCCGGGCGCGCGTTCGGCGCGCTCGGCCAGCCACTCCGCGCCCGCGCGCGTTTTGCCCGCGCCGCGCCCGCCCTGAAACAGCCACGTCGCCCACGTCCCCGCAGGCGGCAGCTGCGCCGCATGCGCGATCTCGCGCCAGCGCGAAACGAAACCCTCCCCGCACTTCGCCGCTTCGTCTTCATTCGGATAGGGATAAAGCGGCTCAGGCGCCGGCGCGCGCACCAGCTTCGACCACCCTTCCACGCGCGCGCGCCGCTTCACCGCATGATGCGTCGCCCCATACCAGTTCGCGATCACCGGCGCGGTAAACCCGCCCTCCTCGTAATCGCGTCGCATCTGCCTCCACACCACCGGCGCATGCGTCCGCCGCACGCGAATGCCCTTCGTGTTCGCCAGAAATGCAGCGACTGACGCGCCACCCTCGATAAGCGCCCCCCGCTCCCCCTCGATGGGGGAGCTGTCGCCGCGCAGCGGCGACTGAGGGGGTGTTGGCGCCGCACTCGAAGAAGGATCGCGAGAGGCGCTGTCCTCATTCGCCGCCGCCTCAAGCGCACACTCGTCACGCTCCGCGCCCGCACCCCCTCCGGCCGCTGCGCGGCCACCTCCCCCATCGAGGGGGAGGAGGGCGCCTTCCTGATCCCCGATCCCCGAATCCAGATCCCCGATCTCCTTCCGCCGCCGCTTCTTCCCCCTCCCATTCATCCGCGCATAGATCGACTGCACCGCAACGCCGTAGCGCAGCTGCAGCTCGCGCGCCGTCGCGCCGGCGAGATACTCCTCGAGGATCCGCGCCCACGTCTCTTGCGAAAGCCGTGGGCGCCGCACGCCGACGCGCGACGGCGGCTGCGGCGATGTGATGGGGCGTGTGTTCGATTGTGACATGCGCGCATTGTAAGGCCGCCCGCACTCGGTCTAATTCGACGGCCCCAATTGGCGCATCCCCACGCCCCAACCCCTTAGCAAACCGACGTTTTCCGCACATGGCCCCGCTTCGAGCCGTTCCAATTGCCGCGCCGCTATTGGCGCATCGAGACGTCGACGGGGGGTCGCTAACCCCATGCTCCCCCTCGATGGGGGAGCTGTCGTCCGCCGTAGCTTTAGCGAAGGCGGACGACTGAGGGGGTGTTCGCGCCGCACTCGGAGAAATATCGCGAGAGGCGACGCCCTCATTCGCCGCCGCCTCAAGCGCACACTCGTCACGCTCCGCGCCCGCACCCCCTCCGGCCGCTCCGCGGCCACCTCCCCCATCGAGGGGGAGGTGCGCCCCAATCTCCCGCCCCCGCGCCTTCTTCCCCTTCCCATTCATCCGCGCAGTGATCGACTGCACCGCGACGCCATACGTCATCGACAGCTCGCGCGCGGTCGCGCCCTTCAAATACGCATCGAGAATCTTCGCCCACGTGTCTTTCGCCAGCCGCGGACTGCGCACGCCAACGCGTGACTTGTTTGCTTGCCTCGCCGTAGCTTTAGCGGAGGCGGGACCGTAGCTTTAGCGGAGGCGGGAGAAGCCAACTTCGGCCCGGATGTATCCATCCCACAAGTCTACCCCGCCCTGACTCGGTCGGATTTATCGCGCTCTTTTTTCGCCAAGCACTTCACAACGCGCGGAATTTTTTCGCGCGGGTGTGGGATTGAGCACCTCTCTTTCCCCCTTTCAGCGCCTCAGGCCGCGTGACATCCTGGAAATGTTTGACTACCTTTCCCCGCGCTGGGGGGGCCAGCATGAGCGACAAATCAGATAGACAAGTCGGGCCAGCGACTTCGACTAACGCCGTCAGCGCACCGAAGTCGCGTCCCGGTGCGTTCTTGAATACCCTGAGCAAGCCGGCGAAGGGCCAATTCGCCATAGCTCTTGATGCATCGGGAAGCATGGGGTCCTTGATAGATGCCGCGCGTGCGAGCATCGGGGAGATCATACGTCGCGTAGTGAACGAGGCTGGTCGGCCTATTGCACTTCGACTCTACGCATATCGCGATTATGACTGCTTAGGATCGCAGTACCCCGTACTCGAACAATCTGAACTTACGTCCGACGTGGCCGCGTTGCAGAGGTGGCTTGGCGCGCGCGAGGCTACTGGAGGCGGGGGAAATGACGGTGAGGCAGTCGAAGCAGCACTTGCTGACATCCTTCGACGCGAAGAAGCCGATGCAGTGCTTGTTGCAGGGGATGAGCCATCCAATAGCAGACAGCACTTGCGAGGCGGCGCAGCTGCGACGGCCTCTGACCTCGCGTTAAGACTCAAAGAGCGAAATTGTCCGGTCCATATGTTTGCGGTCGGCAGCAGTCAGACGTGCATTGCGGACTTCAAGAAGGTGTCAGCGGCGTCTGGGGGGAAATTTGGTCGGCTCGACGGTGGGCCCGACATGATAGATATGGCCGTGCTTGCCATGCTTTCTCGGCTGCAAGGCGATGCTGGTGTACGCAAGTATGTCGAAGGTCGTGCCCTCAGCGACAACGCGAAATCGTTTGCCACAGCATTGCTGCCGAAGCCTGGCGACAAGAAATGAAGTTTCTTCTCTTCGTTTTCGCCGGCATTGGGCTCGCAGTCGGCGGTCTATTCGCTCCACATGACTACGTTAGACTGAACATCTTCGGCACAGCGTTCGTTGCCTGGCTAGCGGGCCTTTCCGTAATCGTGCTTGGCGCAATCTGGTGCTTGACCGATCGGGATAAAGAAGCGTCCCGCTTCGACATGCTGGGCGCGGCCGAGATCGTGGTCGTCTATGGCATTTTTGGTTTGCTCGCCAGCCTAGCCTTTGGCGCAGCGCGTTCCGCCCCGCTCATTCAGGCGGGACTAAGTGGAAATGCGATTGACCTTCGCTCACTCGTGCCACTCGTCACGCGTTTCACTGAAGGGTTGTTTGCAGCCGGAATAGCTCCGCTGGTGGCGGTTGTTCTGCGACAATTCGAGTTGATGGTGGGCAAGCCCCGTTTGGTCGATGTCGTATTAGACCCTGCGGAGCTTGAGCGCGAGTTCAAGGCGTTGGAGCTCGCGCTTAAGGGACTCAATCGAGAAGTCGAAGGCATGATCACTCGGTTCGGCGGCAGCGCCGATCGTCTTGCAAATGCGGTTAGTGATTTGAACAAGGCCATCTCGGGATCGGCGTCCCTTGTCGACGCTTCCGGGCGACAACTTGGCGACGCCTTGTCTCGCGGGGCTGCAAGTCTTGCTTCGCCACTCGCCGACACAACTTCGCGTCTCAATGAGCTCGAGAGTGCGCTTCATGGTCTTCGGGATGCACTTGGCGAGGCAGTGCCCAACACGCAGCTCCTTAGCGAGCATGGGCGGGATGCTGCAAAGGTCCTAGATGAGTTGATCGAGATCATCAGCCGCGTTCGGCACTTCGTTGACGGCTCTAGACGATGAACAGAAGGTCAAGCCTCCTTCACCTTCAGCTCGGTCAGGAGACCATTTACCTCCTGCTCGCGGCCTCGCTTGCGAGCGCCCTTATTCTTGCGATAATCGCGGCGCAGCAAAGCGCGCGGCTCGTCCGACTGGAAGAGCTGGAGCGTCGCGACGTGCCGCCGATTATCACGTTGAGCGAAGCCCGGGGATATTTTTTCCGGAGCGGGCGCGCCGATCTGACAGAAGATTTTCGACGTCAGCTACGAGACATCGTCATTCCTCAATTGGCCACCCATCGTCGCAGTTATGGTGTCACAGTGATCGAAGTGATCGGGCACACTGACGAGCAACCGCTTCGTAGGCCCACCGACGGTCAACCGCGCGAAAGCCAGGACGACCACCAACCGCTGGGAAACGCCGCTACATCTACGTTGGACTTTGATCTACTTCCATTCGTTCATGGAAATGCCAGTTCCGAGGTTGCGCCCCCCGCCGCTGACAACGTGGGGCTTGGAATGGTGCGCGCGGCCGCCGTGGCTCGTGCGTTGCGAGGAGATTCGAGATTGGCGGGGATGGTCATCCTCCCATTATCGGCCGGCCAGACGACGGAGGTCAGTGACTTGTTGGCCGAGCCAGGCGGAGAAATAGCCGATCAAGAGCGGCGTCGAATCGAGATTAGGATGCGCCGTAGCAACCGCTAGACCGTAACGCCTTTCAAGATGGCTTGGGCAGCGGCCCATTTCGAGTTAATCTCCTGCATGGCCTTGGTCCCGGCCGGGCCGACAATGTCGGGATGATGCAACCGAAGCTTAGCGTTCCGCGCTGCTCTGCATTCCTCCAGTGTTGGACGGTCGTCGAATCCGAAGAACGTCCAAAGATCGTGATGAGGGTCGGCATGGGCGCGGGCCGCTTTGTCGCGGCCGTCAGGACCATATGTTCGTGAACTTCGCGCGTGTGGGCCACCACGAGCACGGCTATCGTCAGAGTGAGTCCGGCTCGCTGAATGGGCTTTCAGTTCATCAGCCAACTTTCCGAACAAAGCGATGGTCTCTTCCATCTCGTCAAGCAGTCCGCGTAGTTCGGCCACGCCGTTGCGCTTGTTGGCGATCGCCTTCCAAGCTTCCTCGAGCTTGTCGACAAGCGGCCCCATGCGGACGAATAGGGATTTGCAGAAGGGATCATCCGGATCAAAGCGCGAACCGATGTCCGCTTCGGCGGCCTCTCGTGCTCGGTCGATAGTGTGCCAGTCATTTGCAAATCGGAACACTGCTTCAGCATTGAGCTTCAGCGCATCAAGTTCGGACACCAAAACTTCCACGCCCGTTGGTGGGAAAACACGCGCTCTAGTAGACAGCGCGTTCGCTCTTACCTTCATGGCGGCGACTAGACCGATCGGGCCTGGTGCTATGGTTTCGACTTGCTCTAATAGCCCCTCCGTTTCTCGCGCGTCCCGAACCGCTGCCGCCCAGTGGCGCACGACATCAGCTTGACCACCGCACAATAGTGCGAAGATCTGTTGATTAGATTCCGGATTGATCGTGCGAATTTCTGCTTCCAATTGGACGAAAGCGTCCAATCGGTCGAGAAATGTTGTACGGCTAACACCAGGTCCCGCCATCACTTCGTCGGGATGTTCACCGAATAGTTCGATTAGACGTGCCACGGCGTTTGTGGGATCACCTGTTTCCTTAAGCAGGGAGTAAAGCGCGTCCGGTGCGTAGGAGCCGCCGAGATGCGCAATTAGATCGTCTACGGCATGCGTTCGAAGATCGTGAATTACGCGTTCGGCGCGGTCACTTGCTCCTAGGGCGACACTGCGGGCACCGTGGCTCCTGAGGTTGGGTGCGCGACCCCTGGGAATGGTTATCTTTCGGGGCTGGCCCGCTGAACCGGGAATCCTTCTTCGTCGCAGGAGAACGACGCCTAGCAACGTGAGCAGGGCAAGCAGCACTACGCCGGCTGCGCCAGCGAAGAGAATCAAGGGGGCTCCCAACACCACCGCGTCGCGCTGCTGTTATCGAAGGTATTTGTGTCCGCAGCCAGGACAACTGTTTCCTTTGCTGCCGTGCCTGCTGCACCACCATGACTGACAGCGACCTTGGCATTTGTAGAAGATAAGCCCGCTGTGTTCTTTGGTGTTGTGACACCCCGTTGCCGCGCACTTGATAGTCATAGCGCACTCCTATGCCCTGACGGGCACAATCTATATCAGCTTGTGCTGCAATTTACACTGATGGAGGCGCTAAGCGTCTAAGCCTCTGAGCCCCTAAGCATCCACATCCGCTTCCAGCGCGAATTCCTGGATGAATTCGCGGCGCGGTTCGACGACGTCGCCCATCAGCTTGGAGAACATCTCGTCGGCATCATCGGCGTGGTCGACCTTCACCTGCAGCAGATTGCGGATTTCGGGGTCGAGCGTGGTTTCCCAGAGCTGTTCGGCGTTCATTTCGCCGAGGCCCTTGTAGCGCTGGATGGACACGCCCTTGCGGCCCGCCGCCTGGATCGCGTGCAAGAGCGAGAGCGGGCCATGCACGACGGTCGTCTCGGCCCCGCGCCGCAGCACGCCCGGCGCGCCGTAGACTTCGCGCAGGGCAGGGCCGCGCTCGGCCAGGCGGCGCGCGTCGGCCGATTGCAGGAAGAGCTTGTCGAGCACATAGCGCTCGGCGACGCCGCGCACGGTGCGTTCGAGCACCAGCGCGCCGTCGGGATCGAAGCGACCGGCCCACGTCGCCTCGCCTTCTTCGGCGATCACGTTGAGCTGGCGCGCGGCTTCCTGCGCTTCCGCTTCGCCCGCGCCCGGCGCGAAAGCGCCGGCGAGTACGGCGTGGCCGAGCACGTCGTCGGGCGCGCGCCCGTGCAGGCGCCGCACCAAGGCTTCGACCGTCACCGCTTCGCGCGCGAGGCGCTTTAAGTCATCGCCGGCGATCTGCGCGCCGGAGAACGTCTCGAACACGGCGCCGGCCGAGCCTTCTTCGATCAGAAAGCTTTCGAACTCGGCCTGGTCCTTGAGGTAGCGCCCGCTCTTGCCTTTGCTGGCTTTGTAGAGCGGCGGCTGGGCGATGTAGAGATAGCCGCCGTCGATCAGCTCCGGCATCTGGCGATAGAAGAAGGTGAGCAGAAGCGTGCGGATGTGGGCGCCGTCGACGTCGGCGTCCGTCATGATGATGATCTTGTGGTAGCGGAGCTTGGCGAGATCGATGTCGCCTTCGCTGCGGCCGATGCCGGCGCCGAGCGCGGTGATCAGCGTGCCGACCTGTTCGCTGGTCAGCATCTTGTCGAAGCGCGCGCGCTCGACGTTGAGGATCTTGCCGCGCAGCGGCAGCACGGCCTGGTACTCGCGGTTGCGGCCTTGCTTCGCAGAGCCGCCGGCGGAATCGCCCTCGACGATGAAGAGTTCGGATTTCGCCGGGTCCTTCTCCTGGCAGTCGGCGAGCTTGCCGGGCAGCGAGGCGACGTCGAGCGCGGACTTGCGGCGCATTTCGCGCGCCTTGCGCGCCGCTTCGCGCGCCGCGGCGGCCTGCACGATCTTGCCCATCACGGTTTTGGCGTGCGCGGGGTTTTCCTCGAACCAGTGGCCGAGCGCCTCGGCGACCAGGCCTTCGACCACGGGGCGCACTTCGGAGGAGACGAGCTTTTCCTTGGTCTGCGAGGAAAATTTCGGATCGGGGACTTTGACGCTGAGCACGCAGGTGAGGCCTTCGCGCGCATCGTCGCCGGTGATCTCGACCTTTTCCTTTTTGGCGAGCCCGGAGCTCTGCATGTAATTGTGCACCACGCGCGTGAGCGCGCCGCGGAAGCCGGCCAGGTGCGTGCCGCCGTCCTTCTGCGGGATGTTGTTGGTGAAGCAGAGGGTGGTTTCGTGGTAGCCGTCGTTCCACTGGAGCGCGGCTTCGATGTGGATGCCGTCGCGCTCGCCGGTGATGTAGATGGTCTCGGGGATCAGCGGCGTGCGCGAGCGATCGAGGTGCGCGACGTAGGCTTTGACGCCGCCCTCGTAGAAGAGGGTTTCCTCGAATGGCTCGGGCCCGCGTAGGTCCTTGAACAGGATGCGCACGCCGGAATTGAGGAAGGCGAGCTCGCGCAGGCGGTGCTCGATCGTCTTGCGATCGTATTCCGTCATGGTGAAGGTCTTGGGGCTGGCGAGGAAGCGCACGGCGGTGCCGCGCTTGGTTTTGCCGTCGGGCTGGATCGGCGCGAGGCCGACTTCGGCGAGCGGCGCTTCCGGATCGCCGTCGCGGAAGCGCATGTAATGCTCTTTCCCGTCCCGCCAGATGCGCAGCTCCAGCCACTCGGAGAGCGCGTTGACGACGCTCACGCCCACGCCATGCAGCCCGCCGGAGACCTTGTAGGAGTTCTGGTCGAACTTCCCGCCGGCGTGCAGCTGGGTCATGATCACCTCGGCCGCGGAAACTCCCTCGTCTTTGTGGATATCGGTCGGAATCCCCCGCCCATCGTCGGTAATTTCGGCGCTCCCGTCGGGATGCAAAATCACCTGCACATTCTTCGCATACCCGGCCAACGCCTCATCGATCGCGTTATCGACCACCTCATAAATCATATGATGCAGCCCGGACCCGTCGTCCGTATCCCCAATATACATCCCCGGCCGCTTCCTGACAGCGTCTAAGCCTTTGAGAACCTTGATGGATTCCGCGCCATAGGAAGGCGCGCTCGCCGGTACGGTTTGGGGAGCGGTCATGGGTGTCGAATCGCGTTGGAAAACATCCCCCAATATAGGGAACGGAGCGCGAAATGTCTTGGATTTGGCGGGACTTTTCTGCCGCACGCGGGCTTAGAAAATCAGGGGCAGCGCGAGCCAGACGGCGCCCGCGAGCGCGGCCGCGCCGAGCACCAGCCAGAGGCCGTCGCGGGCCACCATGCCGAGGCCAAAAAACACCACCGCGAAGCCCGGCGCGAGCGGGGCGAGCGGGACGAGGCCGAGCGGGAAGGTGATCAGCGCCGCGCCGATCACGAACAGCGCGATCAGATTCACGAACGGCGGATGGGTGAGAAAGGCGAGGCGCGGCTTCAGGACGCTGTCGATGCGCCGCGCCCAGGGCCGCACCTTAGCGAGCGCCGAGAGCGAGGCGTCGCGCGGCAGCTTCGACTGCAGCGCTTTGCGCGGCAGCCAGGGCCGCGGCAGCCCGAGCAGCATCTGGCCGGCCACCAGAAGGGTGAGCGCGGCGGCCAGCCAAGTGAGGCCGGGGACGACCGTCGCCGGCGAAATCGCGAAGAGGCCGATGACCAAGAGCAACGGCCCGTAGGCGCGCCGGCCCACCGCATCCACGACTTCGTTCAAAGTGAGCGCTTGGCCGTTGTCGTTCTCGCGCGCCTTTTCCTCGACCTCGTCCAACACGGCCGAAAGGTTCGTGGCGGGCTTGCGGCTGCGCTTGTTCTTCAAGCCGCGATCCGCACGGGGAGCGTCTCGTAGCCCTTCACGAACGACGAGTACACGCGGCGTGGTTCGCCGACCACTTCGATTTTCTCGAACCGTTTGAGAATCTCTTCCCATACAATGCGTAACTGCATCTCGCCGAGCCTGTTCCCGACGCAGCGATGGATGCCAAACCCGAAGGACAGATGCCGGCGCACGTTCTCACGCTCGATGTCGAACTGATCGGGATTGGCGATCACTTCGTCATCGCGATTGCCCGAGACATACCACATCACCACTTTGTCGCCTTTTCTGATCCGCTTGCCCCGCAGCTCGATATCTTCGAGCGCCGTGCGGCGCATGTAGGCGAGGGGCGTCTGCCAGCGGATGGTCTCGGAGACGAGGTTCGGAATGAGCGCGGGGTTGGCCTTCAGCTTTTCATACTGCTCAGGGAATTGGTTCAGCGCATAGACGCTGCCGGTGATCGAATTCCGCGTCGTGTCGTTGCCGCCGACGATAAGCAATACGAGGTTGCCGAGAAACTCTTGCGGCCGCGCGTGCGCCATATCGGCTGTCTGCGGATTGTGGGCGAGCATGGAGATGAGATCGGGCTTCGGCGGCTCCTTGGCGCGGCGATTCCAGAGCTCCATGAAGTAGGCGAGGCATTCGAGCAGCTCGGCCCTGCGCTGCTCGTCGCTTTCGACGATCCCCTGACCCGGCGCTGCCGTCGCGACGTCGGACCAGCGCGTGAGCTTGCGCCTGTCCTCCCACGGGAAGTCGAACAGAGTCGCCAGCATCTGCGTCGTCAGCTCGATCGAGATCTTGTCGACCCAGTTGAACACTTCGTTGCGCGGCGCCGAATCCAACAAGCCGGCCGCGCGTTCGCGGATGATCGGCTCGAGCTTGGCGAGATTGTCCGGCGCAACGATGGGCGAAACGGTTTTGCGCTGCACGTCGTGCTTGGGCGGATCCATGGCGATGAACATCGGCAGCGGGAAGTCCTCCTCCGGATCGAACAGCACGATCGACGGCTCTGAGGAGAACGCCTGGTGGTTCGTGTCCACGGCCATGATGTCGTTGTACTTGGTGACGGACCAGTAGGGGCCGTTGATGCTGTCAGGGCAGTAGTGGACCGGATCCTCCTTGCGCAGCCGCTCGAAGAAGGGCCAGATCTTGTCATCGCGGAAGCGTTCGCCGCGACTCATGTCCAGCGTGGAGAGGTCCGTCTTCCACGCATCCTCGTCAGGATCGTAATTGAAGACGTAGTCCGGATTGTGCCTGCCGATATAGTCTGGGTTGGCCATGGACGCCTCTCTCCTGAGGCGTTATCGGACCAAATTTCCGCTCCGTTGTCACCGTTGACGCAACGTGCGGCCCCTTCTGGCGCGTGTGCGCGCTGGAAAATGCGCTAAACGAGCCTCTTGCGCACGCCGCAAACGTCAGGCGCGCAGGATGGTCTCCGGCGGATTTCGGTCGGCGCGGCCATAGGCGCCGTGGGCGTTCTCCTCGAGCGCGTTGCGATCCTGGATCATGATCGCGCCACGGTGCAGCAGGATGACCCCGCTGCGTTCGAGCTTCTTGGCCGCCACCGAAACGCCGGCGCGCCGCACCCCGAGCATTGACGCCAGTTTGTCGTGCGTCACGTGCAATTCGTCGCCCTCGACACGGTCGTGCATCATCAGCAGCCATCGCGCGAGACGCGACTCCAGGGTGGCGCGCGCGTTGACCTGCGCCGCGCGCATCACCTGCAGCAGGAAGTTGTGCACGTAGGAGCAGATGGCGCGGCGGAAGGAGGCGCTGTCGTCCATCGCCTCGCGCACCCTGGCCGCAGGCGCCCTACGCGCCGCGCCTGGCGTCAGCATTTGCACGTCGTGCGGGCTACAGCCCCCGCCCAACAGAGCCTGGATGCCAACGACGCCCTCGCGTCCGATCATGCCGATCTCAACGCCATGTCCGCCCAGATCGTCTGAAATACCGCAGGCGATGCCGCGCTCGATGAAGTGAACGTACTCGAGCGGACGTCCGCGCCGCTCAAGCCGCTGCTCGCGCGCTAGCTCAACAAGCTGAAGGTAGGGTGCGATCAGCGCAAGGTCGTCCTCGCCCAACTCCGCAAGAACCGCATTTTGCGTGATCACGCGCGCTGGAGTCTCGAGCTGTGCTTGGCTCAACAAGGAAGGTCCCTCCGTCCTTGTGGTTACCCCTAACCGCAGCGCCGATGATCTAGCCTCAGTTCGGTACATCTGCAAACAGGCATTGCCCGGTTCCCTAACGGTTCAACGCCATACAGCGAAGCCGCTCGTGTCCGCCGCGGAACTCGTCCCGCTCCAACGCGGATGACCTTTGGGTAGAGCGGCGGCGCCCGCTTGCTGGCGCAATGGCTGAGGCGCCCCTTCAGCTTATGCTCAGTCAGCCCGCGTCACGATCCCGTCGGAAGGAAGGTGAGCGAGATGCGGACATTTGTCCTTGGGTGCGTGCTGGCGGCTGCGTTGGCGCCTGTGGGGGCTTCTGCCCAGCCGCGGTCTGACGCGAACGTGGCGAGCATCGTGCAGATCGGCGACGGCAATTCGGCGCTGCTGCGCCAGCGCGGCGGCGGCAACGCCACAAGCCTGCGCCAGCTGGGTGACGACAACGCGGCGTGCCTCGTCCAGAATGGCCGTAACCTGACGCTCGACATCACCCAAACCGGCGGCGAGTCGCTCAGCCTGATGCAGACGCGCGGCAACACGCACGCGCTGCCCGCGCAGGCCTGCCGCGCCATCGCGCGCCAGCGCCGCGCCCGCTAAGCGATGAGCGTGCGCCAGAGCATGTAGGCGGCCACGGCGAACACGACGCCCGCGAACACGCGCTGCAGGGCGCCGCGTTGCTTCGAGAGGTGCGTGGCCAGGCCAGCGCCGGCGAGGCCGCCCAGGATGCCGCCGCCGATGAAGAGGAGGGCGATGCGCCAATCCACGAGGCCGTCGAGCGCGTAGGAGGCGGCGGTGGTCGCCCCGAAACTGCCGACCGAAAAGAGTGACGAGCCGATCGCCTGGATCATGGTCATGCCCGTGGCGCCGATCAGGCCCGGCACGATAAGAAAGCCCCCGCCGATGCCGAAGAAACCCGACAGCGCGCCCACGCCCAGGCCGTACATCACCAGCTTGGGCGCGTTCTTGGCGTTGAGCTCGACATGGCCATCGCCCTCGTGCGGACGCGGCCGCAGCATGGCGACCCCCACCACGATCATCAGCAGCGCAAACAGCGGCAGCAGGATCTGCGCGTCTGTGGCCTTGCCGACGGCTGCGCCGATCGCCGCGCCGATCACGCCGGTGGCGCCGAACAGCACGGCGCACTTCCATTTCACGTTGCCGCGTCTCAAGTGGTTGAGGAAATTGGCGAAGGCGTTGACCGAAACCGCGAGCGCGCTCGTGCCGATGGCCATGTGAGGATTGGACACGCCGACGACATAGAGAAGCGCCGGTGTGGCAAGGATCGAGCCGCCGCCGCCGATCAGCGCCAGCACGAAGCCAACGGCGGCGCCCGAAAGCGCGGCAAGGATGTCTGGGAGAGTCATGTGCGCGTCAGAGCCTGGCGCGATTCCAGGGCATCGTCTTCAAAAGCGTCGCCATGCCGCACCAGCCGGTGAGGCCCGCGAAGGTAAGGCCGGCGCCGACGAAAGCGGAAAGCGCATAGAAGGCCGGGTGCGCGAGCCAGCCGAGCAGCACGCCGGTGAGGATGAGCGCGCCGGCGGCGATCTGCACTTGGCGCATGATTTCGAGTGGCGCTCTCGGATTGGCGTGCGTGGGCAGACCGGCCGCCTTCCAGGCTTCGAGACCGCCGTCGAGATAATAGGCGTCGGCAAAGCCGCGCGCGATCAGCTTGGCGGCGTTGGCCTGCGTGCGCATCCCGGAACGGCAGTGAAAGACGCCCGTCTTATCGTGGTCGCGGTCGAAATCGTGCGCGTCGATCGCCGAGAGCGGGGCGAGACGCGCCCCCAGGATGTGCTCGCGCGCGTGTTCGTCGGTTTCGCGCACGTCGATAAGAATGGCCTCGCCGGCGTCCAACTTGCGCTTGAGTTCGGCGGGCGAGATAGGCTTGAGCAGGGTCATTTGCGTTTCCGTTTCGGAGGGCAGTAGATGTCAGCCAGCGTTTCGAGAATGCGCGCGACGCCGAGATCGGCGAGGCGGTAGTAGATGGTTTGGGCTTCGCGGCGGGTTGCGACGAGGCCTTCTTGCCTGAGGCGCGCGAGATGCTGGGAGAGCGCCGATTGGGAAAGTCCGGAGCCGTCCTGCAATTCGCCTGCCGAATGCTCGCCCTCGAGGAGCTGGCAGAGCACCATGAGCCGCGCCTCGTGCGCCAGCGCCTTGAGGAGCGCAGCCGCCTCGCCCGCGCGGGCGGCGAACTGGTCGGCGGGAAGTTCGTAGGCCATCGTGACGCAGATATATGAGTTGAACCTAATTTAGCAAGGGCTAATATACGGCGCAGCACAGGAGCTTGACCATGACCGGTCCGAACGTCCGCGCTTTCTTTCACGAGCCTACCTACACGGTGAGCTATCTGGTGTGGGACGCTGCGAGCAAGCGCGCGGCCATAATCGACAGCGTCCTGGATTTCGATCAGAAGGCCGGCCGCACCGGTACGCAGTCCGTGGAGGCAATTCTTGAGGCCGTGCGCGAGGAGGGCGTCACAGTCGATTGGCTGCTCGAGACGCACGCCCACGCCGACCACATCTCCGGCGCGCCATTCCTGAAGAAGGCGACCGGCGCGCCCATCGTGATCGGCGATCACATCAAAGACGTGCAGCGGGTGTTCAAAGACGTGTTCAACCTCGACTACGTCACGGCGGATGGCCGCCCGTTCGATGTCCTGGTGGGGGAAGGCGAAAAACTGAAGCTGGGTGAAACAGAGATCAAAGTACTGCATACCCCGGGCCACACGCCGGCCTGCGTAAGCTACCTGATTGGCGATGCGGTGTTCGTCGGCGACACCATGTTCATGCCGGATTACGGCACGGCGCGCGCGGATTTTCCAGGCGGGGATGCGCGCACGCTCTATCGCTCAATCCAGAAGCTGCTGGCGCTGCCGGATTCAACGCGTGTTTTCCTCTGCCACGACTACAAAGCGCCCGGGCGCGACCACTATGCATGGGAGACGACGATCGGCGAGGAGCGCGCCAAGAACCCGCACTTGCAGCTGAGCGAAGACGAATTCGTCGCCATGCGCGAGGCGCGCGACAAGACGCTCGGCATGCCGGTGCTGATCCTGCCGTCGATTCAGGTGAACATTCAGGCCGGCGAGCTGCCGCCGCCGGAAGATAACGGCGTGCGCTACCTGAAGCTGCCGCTCGACGCCTTGTGAGGGCCGGTGCTGGACTACGGCTTGTTGTGCTGGCGGCTTTCCTGGTTCATGCCGCCGCGGCTGACGGCGAATTCGCTCTGCCGGCCCTTCTGGGCCGCTAGCGGCTTTGCGCGGCGTTCGGTATTATCGAGATCCTCATCTGCGCGCCCGTCCGCCTTGCCGGCCTGCTTGTCCCTTTTGCGCGATGCCATGATCCTGCTCCTTCGCAGGGGCAACGCGCTGGCGCCGGCTTGCGTTCGCGCGCACTTGACGAAGGTCAAACGCCACGCAATGTAGCCGCATTTGGTGGAGCGGGGAGGGTTCCATGCGGATCGTTGTGGTCGCGGCGCTCGGCGCGCTGGTGCTTTGCGCGTGCGCGCAGCAAGAGGAGGCGCAGTTGACGGGTGCGGCGCTGGTCGAGCGCGGCGACTATCTCGTCAACGGCGTCGTGCTCTGCGGCGACTGCCACACGCCGCGGCTCGAGAACATGGCGCTCGATGAAACACGCGAGCTTCAGGGCTCGCCCATTCCGCCGAGTGGCCCGCCGGAAACATTTGCAACGTACGCGCCGCCGCTCGCGGGAACGCCTGCAAACTTCACCGAAGAGCAGTTCATCGCATTCCTGCAGACCGGCGTGCGCCCCGACGGTTCGCATCCGCGTCCGCCGATGCCGCCATATCGTTTGAACGAAGCGGATGCGCGCGCTGTCGCAGCGTACATTGCGAGGCTGCCGCGCGGAGACGATGCAGCGCAATAAAGCGCGCTGCATTGCGACTACGCATCGCGATGTAATCGAGTTCACAAATGAGGTTCCTAGCTTGACGCGCGCGCGCGTTGGTGTTCGATTCACGCCGTCGGAAGACATCGGCGCCTGCCGCCGGTTCCCGCTCGCATAGCTCATGCAGCACACAACACCTGGGCCACGGCGCGCGCATCGTTGTCTTCCCGTCCGACGAAAAAGACCGCGCAGCAATGGTGCTGCAGAGAAGCGGGCCAGCTAATTTCGGCCGGCGTCAGACGACGTTTCAGCGGATGGTGATGTAAGGGCGAACAAATCGGCAACAAATGCGCCGATGGCGCGCGTGCATATTCCGCACGCGTTAGAGCGATTGGCCGAGTGGCGCCGTACGCCGCACAAACGCACACTCGCAGGGATGAAGCCGCCGCGAAATCGCGTGCGGGCGGAGCTGGCCGCGTTGGTCTGTTTCGCAGGCGCCGTGGCCGCGCTCACGCTCGCGATAATTTTCTGGCTCTGAGCCCGCGCGCTCCCGTATCTGCGGCGAGTCGCGAGGGTCGGATGCGAACTTTGGGTGCAAGCGGGATCGAGGTGTCGGCAATCTGCCTGGGCACCATGACGTTCGGCGATCAGACGCCGGAGGCGGACGCGTTCGCGCAGATGGACCTGGCGCTCGAGCGCGGCGTCACCTTCTTCGATACAGCCGAAATGTACGCGAGCCCGCCGAGAGCGGAAACGTACGGCGAGACGGAGCGCGTGATCGGCCGCTGGCTGAAGCGGCGCGGCGCGCGCGACAAGCTCGTGCTGGCCTCGAAGGTCGCGGGGCGCACGCGCGACATGCTGTGGCTAAGGCCGGAGGCCGAGCTCGATGGCGGCCAAGTGCGGCTGACGAAGAAGCAGATCCATTTTGCGCTGGAGCAGAGCCTCAAACGCCTGCAGACGGACTACATCGATCTCTACCAGACGCACTGGCCCGACCGGCTCTATCGCGGCTTCGGCTTTCAACACTACCGCGACTACAAGGAAGACTTCGTTTCCTTCGAAGAGACGCTCGAGGCGCTCACGCGCCACGTCGAGAGGGGTACGATCCGCGCCATCGGCGTTTCGAACGAAAGCCCGTGGGGCGTGATGCGCTATCTTGCGGCGGCGGAGAAGAACGGCTGGCCGCGCATCGTCTCGATCCAGAACGCCTACAATCTGGTCAACCGGCGCTTCGAAACGGGCGGGCTGGCGGAAATCGCGATGCGCGAGAAGGTGAGCCTCTTGGCGTATTCCCCGCTGGCGCAAGGCTGTCTCACCGGCAAGTATCTCGGCGGCGCGCTGCCATCGGGCGCGCGCAAGACGCTTTACAACCGCATGCAGCGCTACGAAGGCCCTGGCGCGGAGGGCGCGATCGGCGCCTATGTCGCGTTGGCGGAAGAGCTTGGCGTGACGCCAGTGCAGCTGGCGCTGAAGTTCGTCGACACGCGCCCGTGGACGGCGGCCACCATTATCGGCGCGAGCAACGTGAAGCAGTTGGAGGAAGACCTCGCGGCGTTCGATATAGTGTGGACGGACGAGATGGAGACGCGCGTCAACCTGATCCAAGCGGCGCACCCGGATCCGTGCCCTTAGAGACTCCGCTGTGAAGGACGCATCCATGAGCGAAAGATCGGCTGGATCTACCGGCCAGGACCCCGCGTTGCTGCGCCGTCTCTTACGCGCGAAGGACCGCATGGACGCGGCCTCCGAAGAGGAATGGCCGGTCCAGCGGCTCGCGAGCGTCAGCGGCGTGTCGCCGGCGCACTTCGCGCGCTCGTTCAAGGAAGCGTTCGGCGTGCCGCCGCACCGCTACCTGCTCACGCGCCGCATCGAGCGCGCCAAGGCCCTGTTGCGCGACACCGATCAGCCCATCATCGACATCGCATTCGCCACAGGGTGGAGCAGCCTCGGCACGTTCGGCCGCGTGTTCAAAGACATCACCGGCGAAAGCCCCACCGAACTCCGCGCCCGGGAGCGAGCCACAGCGCATGAACTGGAGCACGTTCCCCACTGCTTCATCAGCGCCGCCTATCGCCCCAACCTCAAAACCGCAGTTTCGGAGAAGCGTCGCCGAAAGGAAGCGAATAGCGAGAGCGAATAGCGAGTAGGGGCTGACCCGATGTTCCTATTCGCGAATTCGCCATTCGCTATTCGCTTTGAGAGGTCCGCAAATGAGCACAGGCATCGGCGTCATCGGTCTTTACGTCCACGATCAGGACGAGGCGCTCGACTTCTACGTCAGCAAGCTCGGCTTTCAGGTCCACGCCGATCATCGCAACGGCAGCTATCGCTGGCTCACGGTGAAGCTCCCGAACCAGCAGTTCGAACTCGGCCTTTTCCTGCCGCAGGAGCCCGTGCTGGACGCAAAGACGGCGCAGACTATGCGCGAAATGGTGGCCAAGGGCGCGATGCCGCCGCTTGTGCTCGTCGTTGACGATTGCCGCGCGTCCTACGAGAAGCTGCGCGCCAAAGGCGTGGAATTCACGCAAGAGCCGATCGCCCGTTTCGGCGGCGTCGACGCCAATTTCCGCGATCCTTCCGGCAACGCCTGGAAGATGGTCGAGGCGCGCGCCTGATGTACGCGCAGTTAATGCAACGCGCCGCGAAGGAGGTTCGCGTGAGCAAGTTCATCCGCCAGTTTCACCGGTGGACGTCGGCGGTATTTGTGCTCAGCGTGGTCGCCACCACAATCGCGCTGGCGCAGCCCGAACCGATCATGTGGATGTCGTACGTCCCGTTGGCGCCGCTCGCCGTCCTCGCGCTCACGGGCATCCACATGTTCGTGCTGCCGTATCTGCCGAAGCGACGCGCGGGAGCCTGAGGATGGCGAACAAAGCCGCAAAGAAGACCCTGGCCAAGCGCGCCGCGCCGAAAGCGGCGCGCTCGGCAAAGCCGAAGCTTCTCTCCGGCGGCAATCCGCAGATCGCGAAAGGCTATGGGGACGCCCCGGTGCAAGCTTATATTGCCGCCGTGCCGGACTGGCGGCGCGATGTCTGTAAGCGCCTCGACGCAATTATCACGCGCGCTGTTCCGGGCGTGAAGAAGGCCGTGAAGTGGAATTCGCCGTTCTATGGCGTGGAGGAGGGCGCTTGGTTCGCCTCGTTCCACGTCTTCGAGCGCTACGTGAAGGTGACGTTCTTCCGGGGCGCGGCCCTCAAGCCGCCTCCGCAAGGCAAATCCAAGTATCCGCAAGTGCGCTATTACGACATCCACGAAGGCGAGCTGGACGAGAAGCAGTTCGCCGCCTGGGTCAAACAAGCCAGCAAGCTGCCTGGCGAGAAGATGTGAGGGCCGCGATGATGAAAGCCGTAACGAAGAGCGCCGCGAAGAAGACGCCTGCTTCGACCGATTGGCGCAGCGAGACGCTCGCGCGCGTGCGCACCCTGATTAAGCAGGCTGATCCGAACGTCGTCGGAGAAGCGAAGTGGAGAAAGCCGTCCAATCCGCAGGGCGTTCCCGTGTGGTCGCACGACGGGATCATCTGCACGGGCGAGGACGTACAAGGACAAAGTGAAGCTGACCTTCGCCAATGGTGCTGCGTTGGAGGATCCCTCGGGCCTTTTCAACTCCAGTCTTGACGGCAATGTTCGGCGCGCCATCGACCTCCATGAGGGCGACAGGATCAATGAAAGAGCGTTCAAAGCGCTCGTCCGCGCCGCCGTGGCGCTGAACACGGCGCAAGCCCGCCGCGCTATCCGGTCACGGAAGACCTCAAAGCGCGCTTGAGGGATTGGGGATTGGGGATTGGGGATTAAGTTGTTGTGAGCCCGATCCCCAATCCCGAGCCCCCAATCCCGACATGTCCCTTCGTCTTTTCGCCGCTCTCGATCTGCCCGACGACGTCGCCGAGCGCCTCATCGCGTTGATGAAGGGCGTGCCGGGCGCGAAATGGCGGCCGCGCGAGAACCTGCACATGACGCTTCGTTTCTTCGGCGACGTGCCCGAGCCGGTGGCCGACGACATCGATGCGGCGCTGGGCGAGGCGGCGGAGGCGAACGCGCCGTTCGAGCTGCAGCTGAAAGGCGCGGGCTCGTTCGGCGGCGCCGATCCGCACGCGCTGTGGGTTGGAGCGCGCGAGAGCCCGGAACTCACTAAGCTTGCGAAGGACTGCGAGCGCGCCGCGCGCCGCGCCGGGCTGAAGCCCGAGCCGCGCAAGTTCTCGCCGCACGTGACGCTGGCCTATCTCAACAATGCGCCGCTCGATCGCGTGCAGGCGTTCGAGCAGCGCTTGGGTTTGTTCGAAACACGACCGTTCCGCGTCGAGCGTATTGCGCTCTATTCCAGCCAAGTGCGGAAATCCGCTCCGAGCCTCTACAGGCTCGAAGCGGAATATCTGTTGAACGGCTGATCGCTTACGAAATCTGCTCCGGCGCCGGCTGCTGTGGCTCGGGCAGAACTTGGTCGCGCACTTGCGTCGCCGGCGGCGGGTTCGGCCCCATCGCGCAGCAGCGCACCTGCACTTCGAGCACTTGGCCGTTGTAGCGGCACTCTGTGTCGCTGACCGAACGCAGGATCGCCATGCCGCCGGCGCGATAGGTGTAGCGCGTTTGCGTGCAGCCGGTCAGCGTGTAGCCCGGATCGCACGAGCCGGTGCGAGTGCGGTTGAGCGTGCGCGTGACGCACACGATTTCCCGCGCCATCGCAGCATCCGCCGTCGCCTGCGCGCGGTTGGCGATGCCCAACACTTCGGCGATGCGCTGGCCGAGGCTGGTGCGCACTTCTTCGGTGTCGCGATGCTGCTTGCAGATGTCGGTATTGGTTCGGCCCGCATCCGCTGCGCACCATTCGGCGATGGTCATATCCCCTGTGCGGTTCGCGCAGCCGGCCGCAAACAACGCGAGCGCCGCCGCCGCGACGATAGATGCTATCCGCATGTTCTTGCCGCCTTTCCCTCAGAAGGCCCCCCGGAATACCGCAAGCCCGATCGCGCAAATGCGTCAACCCTTGTCCCGGTTCCGGCGAAATCTAGATGCGCCCCCTCTGCGGCGGAGGTTGCCTTGATTGCTGACAATATTTTCATTCTCACCGGAGCGGGGATTTCCGCGGAATCCGGCCTCGCCACCTTCCGCGATCAGGATGGGCTGTGGGAGCGCTACCCGATCGAAGAGGTGACGAGCGCAATCCGGCGCGTGTACTGGAGTTCTACAATCTGCGGCGCGGCAATCTCGCCACCGCGAAGCCGAACGCCGCGCATATTGCGCTCGCCCAGCTGGAGTCGGCGTGGGCTGCGCGCGGCGGGTTCGTCACGCTATGCACGCAGAACATCGACGATTTGCACGAGCAAGCTGGCTGCAGCGCGTGATTCACATGCATGGCGAACTCAGGACGGCGATCTGTCGCTGGACCTCGGCTGCGGCGCGTGCGGGCGCATCGGCGGCCTGCGGTCGCACGTGGTCTGGTCCGGCGAAATGCCGCTGGAGATGGACGCCATCTACGAAGCGCTCGCGGCGTCGGATCTGTTCGTGTCGATCGGCACCTCGGGAGCGGTTTATCCTGCGGCGGGCTTCGTCTCAGCCGCACGCGCCGCCGGCATTCCGACGGTCGAGATCAATCTCGAGCCGTCTGCGAACGCTGTGATGTTCCACGCCCGCCCGTTACGGAAGAGCCAGCGAGGCTGTGTCGGCTTGGGTGAATGAGATGATCGCCATCCGGAACGCGGGCTAGCGGCCTGCGGTTTTCCAGCTTAGGGGTGGAACCGGCAACGAAGGAGCGAGAGGTCATGTGGGGACGGATCGCAGCGACAGCCGCCTTGATCGCTCTGGCCGGGTGCGCCGGCGTGGAATCAGCAGGCCGCAGTGCTTCGCGCGCGCCCGACGCCGCTGTAACCGCGCCGCCGGCCGCGGCGACCGCGCCCGCCCCCCAAGCCGCGCCGTCGCCTACGGTTCAGGCGCCGGCGCCGCAAGCAAGCCAACCGCCGGCGACAACCGCGTCGCGCTCCGGCGACGACGAAGAAGTCGTCGTGCCAGGCATACGCGAACGGCAGGTGCCCCCGCCCGGCGGCGATCCGCGTTCGAACGCCGAGCGCATGGAAGACATCCGCGCCTGGGATCAATGCGTGATGCGCGTGCAGTCCGCGTTCGATCGCGATCCGATGCGTCCGCAGCTGCAGTCGCCGGAAGAGTACTGCAGCGAGTCGCTCGGCATGGCCGATCGCACTGCCATCCCGCAAAGCCGGCTGGAGCGGCGCTAGCGCGATAGCGTGCGCGTCGCTAATCCGCCTGCTCCAGTAACGCGTCCATCGCATCGTCGCTGAGACCGAAGTGGTGGCCGATCTCATGCACCAGCACGTGGGCGATGAGATCGCGAAGGCTCACGTCGCCGCGGTCGATCCATTCGTCGAGAATGGCGCGGCGATAGAGGAAAACGATCGGCGTCTGGGGCGCGGGATCCATGATCGAACGCTGTGTAAGATCGACGCCGTGATAGAGTCCCGTAAGTTCGAACGGATCCTCGATGCCGAGGTCGTCGAGTACGTCCTCGCTCGCGAACTCCTCGACACGGAAAATCACATCGCCGGCTAGCGTACGGAAGGTCGCCGGCATGTCCGCCCACGCTTGTTCGGCCAGGCGGCCGATGTCGTCGAGCGAGGGAGCAAGATCGGTGTTGGGCATCGCCGCGATGTTGGACTAACCTAGCCCCCATCACAACGGAGGGGTTCCCATGCGCATGCTCTTGGCCGCTGCCTTGCTCACGCTCGCCGCCGCGTGCTCCCCGCCCGCGCAGACCGAAGCGCCCGCGCCTGCGACGGAGGCGCCGGCCGAGCCGGCTGCCGATCTCGGCCCGTACACGAACAGCTGGGATTCCGATCAGTTCTCGCGCTTCAACCACACGCTTAGGGCGCAGACGCCGGGGCGCCATGTGCTGACACTGGAGGCGAACACCGGCGGCGGCACGGAGACGGTCGCCGTCTATCCTGCGGACGCAAACGGCGAGCGGGCGGGCGGGCGCATCGTGTTCGTCATCGCGACCACCGGCGGGAACCGGCAGTCGCAAGAGGTGGACGTGCCTGAGGCCGGACTGCCCGTGGTGGTCGTGGTCGAAAACGCCTCGGGGCGCCGCGGGTCCGGCTCCTACACGCTGACGCTGCAGCCGATCGCCCCGTGACGGCGGGCGCAGGCGCGCGGGCAGACAAGACGTCAGAATGATCGCGCCCGTAAGTTGACGCATGCGTCATTTTTTCTTGATCCGCGTCATGCGCCGCGCTAGTCTGCGTCAATCCAGACAAGATTGGCCGGCGCACATGCGCGGCTGACCGGGAGAGAAGCGATGGCCGATTCCGCCGCCCCAATCCGGCAGATCACCAAGGACGAGCTCTACGACGCCGTGCCGCCGACGGATTTTGGCGCGATGCTGGCGATCGATCGCCACCTCAACCGCTCCAGCGCCTTCGACAAGATCATCTCCGCGACGCACGACCATTTCTGGGATCCGCTCGACAAGAAATACATCGACTTCAGCGAGCCCTTCGATCTCGAAAACGAAGAGCTGTTGCCGGACGAAATGGTGCCGGCGCTCGAAACCGATTACGTAAAAAACTACTTTGCGGACAAACCCAAGGAGCGGCTGCGCTTCAAGAGCCAGATGGCGCGCTGGCAGATGTCGGCGATTCTGCACGGAGAGCAGGGCGCGCTGAACCTTTCCGCTTCGCTCTGCCACGTGCTGCGCGATCCGGGCGCCCAGGAATATGCCGCGAACCAGACGCGCGAAGAAGGCCGCCACGTGACGGCATTCGCAAAATACATCATCGCCCGCTGGGGCACGCCGCTGCCGTGCGGCGAGGTGCTCGCCGGCCTGCTGCAGGAGATCGTGCACGCGCCGGAGGTCTATAAGAAGATCATCGGCATGCAGATGCTGGTCGAAGGGCTCGCCATGGGCGCCTTCGCCACGATCTACCAGCAGTGGAACGATCCGCTGGCCAAGAAGCTGACTCAGCTCGTCATGACGGACGAGGCGTTCCACCACAAGTTCGGGAAGATCTGGGCCGACCGCACCATTCCGAAACTCACCAAAGAAGAACACAACATCGTCGAGGATTGGGCGGCGCACTGCTTCCAGACGCTGCTGTTCAACCTGGTCGCGCCGCATCAGATGAAATCGATCTACGCCGAGTTCGGGCTCGACCCCGACCGCGTCATGGCCGAATTCCAGGAGATCGCCACCGACGAAGCGCGCCGCGAGCGCATGAAAGAAGCCACCAACATCTTCCGCGTGCTGGTGAAGACGTTGTGGAACGCCGGCATCATCACCGACCGCACCAAGGCGTTCTATGCGCTGTACGTGGACTTCGCTGAGTTCAAGGCGGAGGGTGACGAGATGGTCGGCGATGCGATCGCCGCCGATGGGATCAAGTATCTGCAGACCATCAATTTCGGCATCAACGCCGGCGCGCTCGACGAGGTGAAAGCGGCGGCCGTGGCGGCTGAGTAGCGCGTCTAGCCGCCGGACGGTTCTTCTTCCGCGAGCGCGAGTTCGGCGTCGTCCATAATCCGGTACGTCTCCGGAATCTCGAACAGCGCGCGCGGCTGCGGCCCGCGCCCCACCGCTGTGGCCTCGAACAGCACTGTGTCGTTCTCCATTAGATGCAACACGATTCCGTCGGGCGTGATGCACGCGGTGCGCGTGACATTGCGCGCGATCGGCCTGCGCGGACGCCAGAGACGGCCTCGCTCTCCTGCGGCGCGACAGCCGCCGACGCTGCGGACATTTTCGGCGCCCAGGGCGGCCCAAGACGTCTCGAGCGGCTGGGGCGTCTCGCCGGCGCTCAGCCGTACCGCGATTTGGCGCGGTTGAGCGCCAGCGAACTGCCGGCGGCGGACGGACGCCGTCGATCGGAGCAAGTACGTCGCCTCGCGCGCGGGGTCGTAGATCACCGTGGATATGCCGCGCCCTTCGAGCGGGCCTTCGTAGCGCAACGCTGGTCCATCGCGAAAATACACGGCCGGACCCGAGGCGTTTCCGTCGGGGAGGGTGCGATGGCCCTCGAGCCGATATTGGTTCGCGCTGAAGTCGGGGTATTCAGCCGCAAGGCCGCAGCTTGCGAGCAGCGCTGCTGCGCCGATGACGATGAAGCAAGCCCAGCGCATTCGGCCCGCCAACGCGTCGCCGTACTCGCGGTTCCGCGCGCTTGTTCGCACCCGTCAGACGTGGGAAAAATATCCCGCCATGGACGCGCCGCCGCTCTCCCGGCCGGACACGACCGCACTGCTCGCGCGCGGCGTGACGCGCGTGCTTGCCGACCACGGGCTTGCCTCCGTCCTTGAGGTCCCACTGGCCAACGGCCGGCGCGCGGATGTCATGGGCCTCACGCCGCACGGCGAAATTTGGATCGTCGAGACGAAGTCGTGCCTCGAGGACTTCGCGGTCGACTGCAAGTGGCCGGATTATATCGACTATTGCGATCGTTTTTTCTTCGGGGTGACGGAAGCGTTTCCGCGCGATCTCATCCCTGAGGATGTCGGCCTCATTGTCGCGGACGGATTCGGCGGCGCGATCCTGCGCGATTGCTCGGCGCGGCCGCTCGCGGGCGCGAGGCGCAAGGCGGTGACGCTCTTGTTTGCGCGCCTCGCCGCGCAGCGCCTGACGCCTTACTAGACCGCTGACCTGCTTCAGCGCGCTCCGGCCTCGCCGGGCGTTTTGAGGTCGACCGAGAGGGCGTGCAAGCCGGTTTCGAATTCTTCACCAACGCTCTGATAGACCAATCGCTGTCGCGCAACGCGCGACAGCCCCTCGAACGCGGCGGAGACCAGCGTGAGGTGGTAATGCGTCTCTCCGCCCGGCCGCGCGCCGGCGTGGCCGCGATGCTGCTCGGACTGGTCCTCGATCACGATCTTTTGCGGCGCGAACTCGGCCGTGAGCAGCGCTTGCATGCGCTCGGCGCGCGAAAGATGCTTTTTCTCGTCTGTCAATTCCTTGTCCGCTTAACCGTTGGCGCCCATACTCGCTAGCCTGATGTCCGCCTCGTTCGAGTATCGTCCGAAGTTCGTCGACATCCGCGTCAAGAAGCCCGACGCGGCCACGTTGGAACGCGAGCCGAGCGAGCGGGCCTGCGATCATGTAGGCTGTCCGCGCGCCGGCGTACACCGGGCGCCGAAAGGCCGCGATCTTTCCGGCCAGTATTGGCACTTCTGTTACGATCACGCGGCCGCCTACAATCGACGTTGGAACTACTTCGCCGGCATGAGCGACGCCGAGTTCTTGGCGTATCAGGCGCGCGAGGAGGTGGGCCACCGGCCGACCTGGACGTTCCGCGCGGCGCGCGGGGATCGGCTCTCCGCCGCCACGCGCGGCTTTCAGGCCGGGCGGCGCAGCGATCCCTTTGGCTTTTTTGGCGAGGCGCCGCGTCCCGCGGAGGAGGGCGCGCGTCCGCGCCGGCGCCTGACGCGTTTGCAAACACTAGCCTTCGAGGCGCTGGCGCTGGAGGATTCGGCCGATGCGGGCCAAATCCGCGCCCGCTACGCCGAGCTGGTGAAACGCTGGCATCCAGACTCCAATGGCGGGGACCGCGGCGCGGAGGCGAACCTCCACCGCGTGATCAGCGCCTACCAGACGCTCAAGGCCGGCGGGCTGGTCTAAGCGCCGGCGATTCGCCGCCTTTTTCTTCATGCTGCGGCGCGATAGGTAGCCTATATAGCCGGTTCCTTTCCCCAGAGATCGCATGACCACTGCCGACGACCTCCTCACGATGAAGCCTGACAAGCAGGTCTCCGCCCGTACCTTCGGCGTGGAGTCCGATATGAAGGTCCCGGCGTTCTCGAAACGCACGGAATATGTGCCGGATATCGATGACGCGTATCGCTTCGATCCGCAGACGACGTTGGCGATCCTGGCGGGGTTTGCGCACAACCGGCGCGTGATGGTGCAGGGCTATCACGGCACCGGCAAATCGACGCACGTCGAGCAGGTGGCCGCGCGCCTGAACTGGCCGCTCATCCGCATCAATCTCGACAGCCACGTCTCCCGCATCGACCTCGTCGGCAAAGACGCGATCGTGCTGAAGGAAGGCAAGCAGGTCACCGAGTTTCGCGAAGGCATGCTGCCCTGGGCGCTGCAGCGCCCGGTGGCGATCTGCTTCGACGAATACGACGCCGGCCGCCCCGATGTGATGTTCGTGATCCAGCGCGTGCTGGAAGCGAGCGGCAAACTCACGCTCCTCGATCAGAACCGCGTCATCACCGCCAATCCGTACTTCCGCCTGTTCTCGACCACGAACACGATCGGCCTGGGCGACACGACGGGCATGTATCACGGCACGCAGCAGATCAATCAGGCGCAGATGGACCGCTGGTCGGTCGTGGCGACGCTCAACTACTTGGACCACGACGTCGAGGCCGAGATCGTGACGGCCAAGGCGCCCACCTATAACACGCCCGAAGGCAAGCGCACGATCATGGCCATGGTGCGCGTCGCCGACATGACCCGCAACGCCTTCATGAACGGCGACATCTCCACGGTGATGAGCCCGCGCACGGTGATCACCTGGGCGCAGAATGCCGAGATTTTCGGCGACGTCGGCCTCGCCTTCCGCATGACGTTCCTGAACAAGTGCGACGAGCTGGAACGGCCGACCGTCGCGGAATTCTACCAGCGCGCGTTCGGGGCTGACCTGCCGGAAGCGGCGACACGGGTGAAGGTGGCTTGACAATGCTGCGGCGAGAGCTCGCCTCTCTTGCCGCGGCAGCGATGCTCCTTCATGCATCTGCAGAGGCGTGCACGCCGATCCGCTATGACATGCAAGGCGTAAGTGCGGACGCCTTCGCGCGCGAACTGGTTGAGGACGCGCGCAGCGTTGAGATGATGCGCGTTGTATCGCGAACGCCCGTGCCCGCTCGAGCGATGGACCCAGTAATCCTTGAGTACTACGGACAAGTGTACGTGTACCGGTTCGAGCCTGTGGCGCTGCTCAACGGGCGGCGCCGAGGACCCCTTGAACTGCCAGGTTTTGATGAGCATTGGCTGCAACAACGGATTCCAGCAGCTCCCATACGCCATCATGAGCCGCTTCGGTGGCTGACTGAAAGAGGCTACGCCGAGCTTCAAGAGACCGCCATTCCCGATCCAACGGACTCTGGTTCGATAGCGTGTGTCACGCCAATCAGCTTCGTCGTGGGTCAGGAGTATCTCGTGTTTAGAGACCCCGCTGGCGAGCTTCTACGGCCGAGGTCGGCTTTCAATTCGCAGTGGCGTCTTCAGCGACCGGTGATTGAGCCGGTGACTGGATCGAACGATCCGTGGTTACGCCAAGTGCAAGCAGCCATCGCCCACAACCCTAAACCGGGCGCCACGTTCTGGGAGCTGTTGTTTGAACTGATCTTCGGGAGGCGTTCGCGGGTGCAGAAGGCGTAGCGACGCGACGGTTTCGCTTGCCAACGCGCTCGCGCAGGTTAATCATCATTACCGGGTCGTAATGGCTGCGTGAGGGGATCGCGATGCTGTTCGTACGCCTGCTGATGTTCCTATTGCTGCCAGTGCGGCTGCCCTTCGTGCTTTTGGGACGGCTCTTCAAAAGCGGTGCGGCAGCTGAGCGTAGCGCTCAGGCGCTTGCAGGCCCGCCCGCCGTAGGCGCGGTCCGCAAGCTCAACCGCGCCATGGACCTCGTCGATGTGCGCACGGGCGTCTTCTTCAAGATCTTCACATGTCCTGCCAGCGACGAACCGCCCATCGGACCGAACGACGTCGATATGGCCGTGGTGATGGCCGAACGAGCGCAAAAATTCTACAAGCACTCGGCCAACCTGTTTCCGCCCGACGACATTTTCTACGAGGAAGTCGAAGCCCACTACATCGACGAGGTGACTCGCATCGACAATGAAGGAGGCGAGGACCAATTCGTCGGCACGCTCGATCAGGCGCGCAGGCTAACTAATGACAACACGCGAACGCTCTATTGCGAACTCGCGCCGCTGGCGTTGGGCTTCGTGCTGATCCTGCACGCGGCGCTCCTACTTTTCGATCCATTCCATCTGCTGTTGCGCGAAACGGCGATCTGGTCGCTGAGAGGTGCGCAACTGTTCGCAACCGAGGCGCTATTCCTCGTCGTGGCGCTGGGTCTTGCGGCCTTCTTCACGTCCTTGGTCTATTGGTTCTCGTACAGCCATATCCAGCGGGCCAACGCGCTCAGCCTCAATGTCTTCATCACCACCGAGTTCGCGCGGCTGAACAATGTCTTCCGCGTCGCCCAGCGCGAGGCGATGCAAGCGGAAACGCAACTTGCGGACACGCAGAAGGACGAGCTGCGCCGGCTCGCGTCGTCCTGGACGCTGACCTATCACTGGATCGGCGTGCGCCAGTTCCTGGAGGAGATGTTCACGCGCAACGTCATGTTTCAGATCCGGCGTAACACCACGCTGTATCGGGTGCTTGGCATCGTCATCTGCGCGGCGATGCTTGCCGTGATCGGGACTGCGGCCGCTTTCCTGTCCGGATCGCCGAACGCGCATACGCCGGCGCTCATTGTCTGGCTGCACCTGTCAGCGATCACCTTCGGTTTCGTGGTGATCGTTTACGGGCTTATCATCCGCAAGCCGTTCTCGATCGTGGCGAGCGCGCAGATGAAGGACCAATGGTACCGCTTCAACACGCTGAGCGTGGGCGACGCCATTTCCGAGCAGGTGACGCGCGACAAGGTGCAGATCGTGATCAATCGCGATCGCGCTCGCGCCGCGGGCGTGTAGCGCACATTTGGCGGTGGGGGAGCATTGCGGCGCGTCCGACGGTCGCTATGTTCCGCTCCGTGGCCCAGAAGGAAACCCCGACCGAGCTGTTCAAGCGCGCGCTGGCGCAGTCTACGCGCGCATTGGCCGGCGCGGAGGACGAGCTGGAGGTGACGTTCGGCGCGGAGGGACCGCGGCTTTCGCCTGGCAAGATCGTGCTGCCGCATCCGCCGCGGGTGATCTCCGATCCCGAAGCGGAGCGGCTGCGCGGGCAGGCGGATGCGCTCGCGCTACGCCTTGCACACCATGACGAGGGCGAACACGCCCGCATGCGTCCGCAGGGCGCCGAGGCGCGCGTGGTGTTCGACGCTGTCGAGGACATGCGCGTGCAGGCCCTGGGCGCCAACGCGATGAAGGGCGTCGCGGGCAATCTTACCGCCGCCCTCACGGATGCACTGGAACGCAAGGGCGCCTCGCGCATGCGCGAGCGCGCTGTCGCTCCGCTGGCCGACGCGGTGGCGCTGATGGTACGCGAACGGCTCACCGGCGAGGCGCCGCCGGACAACGCCAAGGCGCTGGTCAATTCCTGGCGCAAGGACATCGAGCGCGACGCGGGCGCAGCGCTCGACAAACTCGCCGCCGCCGCGGGCGATCAGCACCAATTCGCGATGGTGATGCGCGACGTGCTAACCGATCTCGGCATCGGCGACGAATTCGGCGCCGACGAGCAGCCGGATGAATCGGCCGAAGGCGCCGAGCAGCCGCCTCCTCCTGAGAGCGCCGAAGGTCAGGAGGAACAGGAAGAAGCGCCATCTGACATCGAGATGGTGCAAAGCGACGTCGACATGGAGACCGATCGCACGATCTCGGTCGAGACCGACGTCGAAAGCGAAGAGACCGAAGAGACAGAGCAGGAAGAGCCTGGCGAAAAGCCGATCCGCCCAAAGGCGCGTGGCGAGCCCGACGACCCGAACCTCCACTATAAGATCTTCACCCGCGCGCACGACGAAGAGGTCGACGCCGAAGCGCTCTGCGACGGCGAGGAGTTGGCGCGCCTCAGAACTTATCTCGATCAGCAGCTGAAGCCGCTGCAGAGCGTGGTTGGCCGGCTTGCGCACCGGCTGCAGCGACGCCTTCTGGCCAAACAGAATCGCGCCTGGAGCTTCGATCTGGAAGAGGGCATCCTCGATACCGCGCGCCTGACGCGCGTGATCATCGATCCGATGTCAGCGCTCTCGTTCAAGCAGGAAGAGGACATGCCGTTCAAGGACACGGTGGTCACGCTTCTGCTGGATAATTCAGGCTCGATGCGCGGCCGGCCGATCATGGTGGCGGCGCTCTGCGCCGACATTCTCGCGCGCACGCTGGAGCGCTGCGGCGTCAAGGTGGAGATCCTCGGCTTCACGACGCGCGCGTGGAAGGGGGGGCTTGCGAAGGAGGATTGGCTGAAAGCCGGGCGTCCGCCGCAGCCCGGCCGTCTCAACGACTTGCGGCACGTCGTCTACAAGTCGGCCGATGCGCCGTGGCGGCGTTCGCGTCGCAATCTCGGACTCATGATGCGCGAGGGGCTCCTGAAGGAGAACATCGACGGCGAGGCGCTCTTGTGGGCGCATGATCGCCTGATCGGCCGGCCCGAGCAGCGGCGTATCCTGATGGTGATATCCGACGGCGCGCCGGTGGACGATTCCACGCTCTCGGCCAATCCCGGCAATTACCTCGAACGCCATCTGCGCGCGGTGATCCACTGGATCGAGACGCGATCGCCAGTGGAGTTGATCGCTATCGGCATCGGCCATGACGTGACGCGCTATTATCGCCGCGCCGTCACCATCACCGACGCCGAACAGCTGGGCGGCGTGATGATCGAGAAACTCGCGGAACTGTTCGACGAACCGATGCCGGACGCCGAACGACCGCCGCGCAGCCCGCGCGAACTGCGCCAGCGCGCCGTTGCGAGCGCGTGATGTCCCGCGCCTTCGCTCTTGCGCTCATCCTGGCCGCCTGCGCGCCGTCCGCGGCGAACGCGCCAATCGATGAGCAATGGCGCGGTATTGAGGTGACGGCGACGGCTGTGGAGTTCGGCGCCGAGCGCGCCGGGCGGTTGCGCTATCGCGGCGGACTTGAGCTCAGCTCGGAGCAAGCCGTTTTCGGCGGCCTCTCCGGCATGGAGGTGCTCGAGGACGAGCGTCTGATCGCGATCAGCGACGATGGCAATTGGTTCGAAGCGCGGTTGGTGCTGAGTGATGGAGGCGATCTTGTAGGCGTGCGCGCATGGCGCACGGCGCTGATGCGTGACGAGGACGGCGAGCCATTCGCCAACAAGTCTGCCGGCGATTCCGAAGACCTGACGCAACTCGCCGACGGCCGCTTCGCCGTCAGCTTCGAGCAGACGCAAACCATCCGCATCTACGACCTCAATCGCGACGGGCCGTTCGGACCGGCGGTCGCTGGACCACGCTTGGCGGACACAGAATCGCTGCCCAACAACAGCGGCCTCGAGGCGCTGACATCAACCGGCGAGGGCGTGCTGATCGTCGGCGCTGAGGGCGGCGCGGAAGCAACGACGCCGATCTGGCGCGCGCCTCTCGATGCGCCGGCGCCGGTCAGCCCAAGCGCGCGCTATCCGCTCGCCCATGGCTATTCACTGACCGCGCTCGATCGCTTGCCGGACGGGAGCAATGTCGCGCTGGAGCGCTTCTACGCGCCGGTGATCGGCGCGCGCGCGCGCATTACGCGGTTCTCCTTCGACGAGCGGGGCTCAATTGAGAACGTCGAGGAGCTGGCGCGCATCGCCCCACCGATGCCGGTCGACAATTTCGAAGCCATCGCCGCCGTGCGCGCGCCCGACGGCGCCACGCGCCTCTACATCCTCTCCGACGATAATTTCAGCCGCCGCCAGCGTACGCTGCTGCTGGCGTTCGATGTGATCGAGACGGAATAAAAGACCGCGGGCCTTCAGCCCCGCAAAAACGGTTGCCGGACTGTGCCGGCCTGAAGGCCGGCGGTCCTTAGGCGGCCGCCGTTTCGGCGAGCTTCTTTTTCAGATCCCGGCGGATCTTCGCGGCGCGCTCGGAAAGGTCGCTCTCGCTGGCCTTCAGCAGGAACGCGTCCAGCCCGCCGCGATGGTCCACTGAGCGCAGCGCCGCCGCCGTCACGCGCAGCTTGAAAGAGCGGCCGAGCGTGTCGCTGGCCAGCGTCACGTCCACGAGGTTCGGCTTGAACTCGCGCTTGGTCTTGATGTTGGAGTGGCTGACCTTGTGGCCGATTTGGCGGTTGACGCCGGTCAGCTCGCAGCGGCGGGACATGGATTTCCGATCCGAGAAATTTGAAGCGCGGACGCATACGCGAAGGCCCTGGTAGGGTCAAGCGACGCGGGCCACGCTTCCACCAAACAGCCGCATTTGGTTCATGCCTGGATCACAGCGGCAGGCTTAACTTGACCCCAAGTGCGCCCATATGCGCCGGGCAGAGGGTTTCCATGAGATCGTTTTTCGCCGCCGTCGTGACGCTGGGGCTGGTCGCCATGGCCGGGCCGGCAGCGGCGCAGACCGGGAACCGCAGCTTCGAGGGTTCCTATGCCGTGATCGCGCGGGGGGTCGAGGCCGGCGAGTTCGAGTTCAGCTTCCGCCAGACCGGCGGATCGTACACCGCGACCGCCAGCCGCGAGATGAAGGGCTGGGTCGGCGCGGCCCTGCGCCGGAGCCAGGACTACAATTACTCGGTCAGTGGCACGGTGGCGGCCGACGGCACGCTGCGCCCTTCCCAGTACCAGCACCAGGGCGGCCGGCGGCGTGAGGACCGCCCCAACGGACGGCTGATCCGAGCCACCTTCACCGCCAATGACGTGGTCACAACCGCCAGCCCCGGCAACCCGAACATGGGCGATCCGCCGGCTACACCGGCCCAGCGCCGGGGCACCATCGACCAGATCACGGCGATCGCGGCGATGATCACGGCTGATGGCGACCCCTGCTCGCGCACGCTGCGCATCTACATGGACGGCCGCTCGCGCTTCGACTTCGTGTTCACGCCGAACGGCAACGTCACCATCAACTCGCGCGCTTACCAGGGGCCGGGCGTGCGCTGCCGCGTGCAATTCCGCCCCATCGCCGGCTTCAGCGACCCGCAAGAGCCCGCGACACTGAACTTCGTGTTCGCCCGCACCTCAAGCGGCATGTGGGCGCCGATCACCATCGAGATGCCGACCGACGGCGTAGGCGTTGTGCGGCTGGAGGCGCGGCGGCTGACCGTGAACGGGACGCGTCTGCGGTAGTGCTGGCGCAGTCTTGTGTGTTACTTAAGTATTAACCACAAGACTTAGCCGTGAACGGACAAGGAACGAATCTGGCGAAGTGATTCGTCGATGATTCGTTCCTGTTCTTTTCTTCCACAATAGCCCCGGTGAGTACTTGGCGGCGCCGGCTTGAAATCGCCGCTCGCGGGACCCATCGTCGGCCTATGGCAGCGCGCGCCCGTTTGAGGGCGGTTCTCGGACCCACCAACACCGGCAAGACCCACCTCGCCATCGAGCGGATGCTTGGGCACGCCTCGGGCATGATCGGGCTGCCGCTGCGCCTTTTGGCGCGCGAAGTCTACGACCGCGTGGTGAAGGCCAAGGGCGAAGCGGCCGCCGCGCTCATCACCGGCGAAGAGAAGGTCGCCCCCGAGACGGCGCGCTACTTCGTCTGCACCGTCGAAGCGATGCCGCTCGACCGCGCCGTGGAGTTTCTGGCGGTCGACGAGATCCAGGTCGCCCGCGATCTCGACCGCGGCCACGTCTTCACCGACCGCATCCTCAACGCGCGCGGGTTCGGCGAAACTATGTTGCTCGGCTCGGACACGATGCGGCCGATGATCCGCAAGCTGTTGCCGGACACCGAGATCGTACGGCGCGAACGGCTGTCGACGCTGACCTATGCGGGACCCAAAAAGATCACCAAGCTGCCGAAGCGTTCGGCGGTCGTCGCGTTCTCGGCGGAGGAAGTGTACGCGATCGCTGAACTCCTGCGTCGTCATCGCGGCGGCGCGGCGGTCGTCATGGGCGCGCTCAGCCCACGCACCCGCAATGCGCAGGTGGCGCTCTATCAGAATGGAGACGTCGACTTTCTCGTCGCCACCGACGCCATCGGCATGGGCCTCAATATGGACGTCGATCACGTGGCCTTCGCCTCGCGGCGCAAATTCGACGGCCACATGTGGCGCGATCTGCGCGCGGACGAGATTGCGCAGATCGCCGGCCGCGCCGGGCGTTTCACCCGCGACGGCCAGTTTGGCGAGACGGGCGAGTGCGCGCCGTTCGACGCGGAAATCGTCGAGCGCGTACAGGATCACGAATTCGAGCCGATCGAAGCCGTGCAGTGGCGAAGCGAGGCGCTCAAGTTCAACAGTGTAGAAGCGCTGGTCGCCTCGCTCGAACAGCCGCCGGATCGGCCGGGTCTGGTGCGCGTTCGCGGCGCCGACGACGAGCGCGTGCTGCGCGTTCTGCTCGACGACGAAGAGCTGATGGAGCGCGTGCGCGCGCCGGAGGATGTGCGCCGCCTGTGGGAGGCGTGCCAGCTGCCGGATTTCCGCAAGGTTTCGCCGGAGGAACACAACAGGCTGGCGGGCCGCATCGCGGGCTATATTCTGGGCGCCAAGGGGCGCGTGCCGAGCGAGTGGGTGGCCGCGGAGATCGACAGGCTTGATCGCGCGGTGGGCGATCTCGATGCGCTGCAATCGCGTCTCGCGCACGTGCGCACGTGGACTTATGCGGCGAGTCGCCCCGATTGGCTCGAACACGCCGAAGAGTGGCGCACGCGCACGCGCGAGGTTGAAGACAAACTTTCCGACGCGCTGCACGAGGCGCTGACGCAGCGCTTCATTGACCGCCGCACCAGTGCGCTGCTCAAGGGCCTCAAGCGCGAGGAGGCGCTGCTCGCCGGCGTGTCGGAAGATGGCGAGGTGACGGTGGAGGGCCATTTCGTGGGCCGCCTCGAAGGGCTCGAGTTCAAGCCCGATCCGCGCACGTCGTCCGGCATCGAAGGGCGCGCGGTGCGCAACGCAGCGCTGCGGGCGCTCCGGCCCGAGGTCTCGCGGCGCCTCGCGCGGATCGCGCGCGCGGAAGACGCGGACATCGCGCTCGGGCGCGATGGGCGCGTGCGCATCGATGGCGCGCCGGTGGCGCGGCTGGCGCCCGGCGCGCCCGTGCTGAAACCGCGCCTTGAACTCATCGGCGCCGAGCACGCCTCGAGTGTCGAGCGCGAGGCGGCGCACGAGCGGCTGGAGCTTTGGCTAGCGCGTACTGTCGCGCAGGACTTGCGTCCGCTGGTGGCGCTCGAAACGGCCTGGCGGGAAGGGCGACTGCCGCCGGACGCGCGCGGGCTCGCCTTTAGACTGATCGAGAACGGCGGCGCGCTCGATCGCGCGCATGAAGATATCGACCACATCAGCGAACCGGCGCGCGCGGCCCTGATGCGTTACGGCGTGCGGCTCGGGCGGCACTCCATCTTCATGCCCAAGCTGGTGCGCCCGCGCGCGGCGCAGACGCTGGCCCTGCTCTGGCACACAGCGCATCCGGGCAAGCTGCATAGCGTCTTCCATGCGCGCCCCGGCGCGCTCTCATTGCCGCTGGATCGCGCCCGCTCTTGGGGCGAAGTCGCCGCCGCCGGCTATCGCGCCTGCGGACGTTTTGCGGTGCGGCTCGACCTGGTGGAGCGGCTCGCGGAAGCGATCGACACGGACCCGCCGCCGAATGACGCTGCGCTCGCGCGCCTGATCGGCCGCTCGCCGCGCGAGTTGCCGAACATCCTCTCGGCGCTGCGCTATCAGCGCATGCTCCAAGCCCAGGACGCGCCGCCGCGCTGGCGGCGCGTGCGTCGGCGGCGCAAACAGGAGGCCCCAGCCCAGGCAAACGCCTTCGCGGCGCTGGCCAACCTATTTCCCCAAGATGCGCGTCCGCCGCCCCGCCGCCGGAGATCGCCGGCGTGACCGGGGGGCGTCAGCGCATCGACCTTTGGCTCTTTCGCGCCCGCTTCGCGAAGACGCGCGCGGCCGCCGCTCGCTTGATCGGCGAAGGCGGCGTCCGGCTGGTGCGCGATGGCGCGGCCCGCCGCCTGGAGAAGCCCTCGACGGAGGTCAGCGCCGGCGATGCCATCCTCTTTCCCCGCCGCGGAGTGCTCGTGGCGGTACGGGTGGAGCGGCTGCCGGAGCGGCGCGGCCCCCCGGGCGAGGCGCGGCTGCTCTACAGCGAAGTTGACGCAGACGCGCTCGCTTGACGCTGGTTTCAGTGGCAGCCATGTCAGCCGCGCGGAAACGGAACTGGGCGCGATGACCTACATCGTCACTGACGCGTGCGTGCGCTGCAAATTGATGGACTGCGTCGAGGTCTGCCCCGTCGACTGCTTCTACGAGGGGGAAAACTTCCTCGTTATTCACCCGGACGAATGCATCGATTGCGGCGTCTGTGAGCCGGAATGCCCAGTGGACGCCATCAAGCCCGACTCCCAAGATGAGCCGGATGGCAAGTGGCTCAAGGTAAACACCGAGTTTTCCAAGATCTGGCCAAACATTACGCGTAAGGGAACACCGCCAGCGGACGCCGATGAGTTCCGCGACCAGAAGGATAAGTTCGAGAGATACTTCAGCCCGGAACCCGGCAGGGGCGACTGATCTTTGGCGGCCCTGGCGGGCTTCCGAAACGCCGGATTCTGTGGTATATGGAACAAACAATCAGGGGCGCGCCAACCGCGCCCCGGCAGCTGGACCAGTCCATCGCGCCATAATCAGCACGGGCTCAGAGCAATGAGGCGCGGGCGGCGAACCCGCCCGCTTCAGCTTTGTGCGGTCTGACCTGACGTGACGGAAACCATAATGGAGCACCGACGCATGCAAACCGCCAATCCGCCGATCGCTTTCCGCCCGGGCGACCATATCGTCTACCCGGCGCACGGCGTTGGCCGCGTCATGGGCGTCGAGAAGCAGTCGGTCGCGGGCATCGATCTCGACGTTTTCGTGATTGCGTTTGAACAGGACAAGATGACGCTGCGGGTGCCGACGACGAAGGCCAAGTCGTGCGGCATGCGGGCGCTCGCTTCGGCGGATGTGGTGAATGAGGCGCTGAAGACGCTGCAGGGGCGGGCGCGGATCAAGCGGACGATGTGGAGCCGCCGGGCGCAGGAATACGAGGCGAAGATCAATTCCGGCGATCTCGTTTCCATCGCCGAAGTCGTGCGGGATCTCCACCGCGCCAGCGACCAGCCGGAGCAGTCCTATTCCGAGCGTCAGCTGTACGAGAGCGCGCTGGACCGCATGGCGCGCGAGCTGGCCGCTGTGGAAAAGATCGACCGCGACCGCGCCGTCGAGAAGCTCACTGCCTCCCTGGCGTCCAAGAAGCAGGCAGCGGCGGCCGCCTGATCAGGATCAATGACATGGGCGTAAGGCCGGCCCCCTCTGGGGCCGGCCTTTTTCATGCGGGCTTCGTGGCGCCTTCGAGCCCCGTCACGCGTTCGTGAAGCAGGGAACGTGGCTCGCCCACAGCAGAGCCAAGAACCCGCCGTCGGTTTGGGACGTAGGGTAGGTCATGGCGCTCAGCGAAAATCTCGATCTCCGGCGCGGCGCGCAGCGCTTCATCCGCACCGCCATGCGCGCCCCGCTCCTGGCCGCCGACCACGAGCGCGACCTCGCGCGGCGCTGGCGCGACGAAGGCGACGAACGCGCCCTGCACGAACTGATCACCGCCTACCTCCGTCTGGTCGTGGCCATGGCGTCGCGGTTCCGCCATTACGGCCTGCCCATCAGCGACTTGGTGCAGGAAGGCTGCGTCGGCCTCATGCAAGCGGCCGCGCGCTTCGAGCCCGAGCGCGAAGTGCGCTTCTCCACCTATGCGAGTTGGTGGATCCGCTCGGCCATGCAGGACTTCGTCTTGCGCAACTGGTCGATCGTGCGCACTGGCACGACCTCGGCGCAAAAGTCGCTCTTCTTCAACTTACGGCGCTTGCGCGCCCGCATTGGCGATGTCGGAGAAGGCGTGCTCTCGCCGGCGGCGCGCGCGCGGGTGGCGCATGCGCTCGGCGTGCCCGAACACGACGTTGACGCGATGGCCGCGCGCCTTTCGGCGCCCGATCGCTCGCTCAATGCGCCTTTGACCGACGAAGGCGACGGCGAATGGCAGGATTTGCTCGCCGCCGACGCCGCCGATCCCGAAGCCGAGACCATGGTCGCGCACGATTCGGCGGCGCGCGCGAACCTCGTGCGCGATGCGCTGCGCGATCTTTCTGAGCGCGAACGCCTCATCATCAAGGAGCGCAAGCTCGAGGACGAAGCGGTAACGCTGGAAGCGCTCGGCGAACGGCTCGGCATCTCCAAGGAGCGCGTCCGCCAGATCGAAGGCGCCGCCCTCGCCAAACTCCGCCGCGCCCTCGAAGCGCGCGTAGGCGATCCGGTGCAGGCGGGATACGTAGGGTAGGGCGCGCCGTTACGATCATCCGCTAGCGCCGTGAGGGGCGCTTTGAGACAACTGCTTCGGGGCCACAGCAGTCGAGCCGAGTGCGCTAGGCGCCGAAAACAGTCGTTCGCCGTGTCAACGATCGCAAGCGCCAATCGGCGTCATTGATTTGAGCCGGGGGCGTTGGTTGTTTGACCCCGAACGGCCACGGCCGCCTCCGCCAGGCGGGCGATGTTACCCAATCTACGCGGCCGCCCAGCAAGCTGCGCAGGGGAAAAGGGCTGCCGAAGCCAGTTTGTGCGTAGTAAGTAAGCGGCGATGGCTACCAACTAGCCCCGGAGGGGAGGGCGTCGTGGCAAACAAACTGTTCTACTTCTTGGTGGTGCTGAGCGAGAACATCGAGATTCAAAAGGAGTTCAGCCGTGACCCCGAGGGCGTTATGGCGCGGCACGGCCTGACGCGAGACGAGATGGCTGCGGTCCTGTCAGGCGACGATAGCCGGGTCAGATCTATGGCTGACGTCGGCCCTGACTTTGCGCTAAGGATGCACCTTCACGTCTATCCAAGGCCGCCGAAGAAGAAGCAAGCTCGCAAGCCGAGGAAGGCACGCAAATAGACGTAGCGAGCCAGGAGCCGCATGACCGCGGGCAAGACCCCGACCGGCTATCTGTTCACCGACATCGACGGCAGCACGGAACGCTGGGAGCGGTGGCCGTTGCAGATGAAGGCCGCGGTAGCGCGCCATGACGCCCTGGTTGAAGACCTGATCCGCCGTCACGGTGGGGAATTGAAGAACTGGACTGGCGATGGCGTGTTCGCCGCCTTCGAGGCGGGAGATCCGATCCGCTGTGCGTTGGAAATTCAGCTTGCGTTGCAGGATGAGGATTGGAGTGAGGTCGGCGGGCTTTTTGTCCGCATCGGCGTGCACGCCGACACTCCAGAGCAGGGAAACGGCGAGCAGCAGATTTCGATCAACCGCGCTGCGCGCATCATGGCGAGCGCGTGGGGCGGTCAGATCGTGGTGAGCGAGGGGGCGCTGCAGGCCTTTGCGCGGCCGCCGGAATGCCGGCTCACAGATCAGGGCTTCTGTCATCTCAAAGGTGTTGATGAGCCGTTGCGGCTGTACGGTCTTGTCCATCACAGCCTGGCGCGCACCGAGTTTCCGCCCCTGCAATCACTCGCATTCTGTGCAGGGACGCTCTCAGATCAGGCGACGCCGTTCTTCGGTCGTGAACGCGAGACTGCGCACATCACGGGCCTGCTCAAGGCGCCGCAGACACGCCTGGTGGTTTTGGTCGGCCCTGGCGGCAACGGCAAGACGCGGCTGGCGGTACATGTCGCCGCGAGCTACGCGCAACACTGTCCCGCCTGGTTCGTGCCACTCGAGAACGCAGCCAATGGAGGAGATATCTTGGCTGCGATCGCGCGCGCGTTGCGTTTCCCGTTTTATGGACGCTCTGCCCAAGCCGACCAGATACTCGACTATTTGCGCGACAAGGAAGCGCTGCTCATTCTCGATAACGCCGACGCGGTTGTCCATGACTCCGCCCTGATCCTCAGGCTATTCGAGAACTGCCCCAAGTTGCGCATCCTGGTGACCAGCCGCGAGCCGCTGCACATCACCTGCGCTTTGCACTGCCAAGTCACAGGCTTCGCTACGCCCGATCCGGAGGACGTGCGCACGTCAACCGCGTATCAATTCTTCTGTCACCAATCTGGCGGCGACGCCCATGGGATCGAAGACGACGAACTGGAAGCGTTCCGCGAGCTTTGCGTGACACTGGACGGATCGCCGCTTGCGCTGCTCCTCGCGGCGCAATGGCGCGGACTGCTTTCGCTCAAAGAGATTCTGGCAAAGGTGAGGGCCGGGCTCGACTTCCTTGGCGCGACGGCGCCCGACCTGCCCGAGCGGCACCGCAGCATACGAAGCGTGTTCAACGCAACCTGGACCCTGTTGTCTAGCGACCAGCAGCGCGATCTAGCGATGCTGTCGATATTTTCCGGCGGATTTACGCTGCATGCGGCCGAAGCTGTGACTCGACTCGACCTACAAATCCTATCTGCTCTCAAGGACATGGGTCTGGTGGAGCAGCGTGAGCACGACCGCTTCATCATGCATCCGCTTATCCACGAATATGCGCGCGAAAAACTCTCGGCCATGAGCGACGCACATGAAACGGGGCGGCGCCACTCCGAATACTATCTGAGCCTGGCAGAGACCGAATTCGCATCGATCGCGTTAGTAGGCGAACGCCTGGTCCTCGATCGCATCGAATGGGAGATCGCCAACCTCAAGGCCGCGTGGCGCCACGCAATCCGGGAAGGCGCGCGCAAGCGGCTGAGCCAGGCAGCGGAAGCTCTATTCTATGCCTTGGTGATGCGCGCCCGATATAGCGATGCGTCGGAGTTCTTTAGCGCAAAGACCGGCGCGCGGCGCCTCGACAAGTATTTCACAAGCCTCCTGGCCACGTGTCAGGTGCAGCACGGCGCACTGGATGCAGCGGAGGCCGCGGCTCTGGCGACCTTGGCGGACGAAGATCAGAGCCTGACCTCTCGCGCCCACGCCCATCACGCGCTTGCGCTAGTGTCCCATGCGCACGGCGATTTTGACGGAGCAAAGCGCAATTACGGTCTGGCGCTCGATATTCGCCGCCGGCGAAGCGATTGGATCGGCTGCTATTACTCGGCTTCATCCTTGGCCTTGCTGCATGTCCTGCTGGGAGAGCTAGAACAGGCGCGGGAGCGGATCAAGGAGAGCTATCGCTTGAGCGAACTGATCGGCAACACCAGCGGCATGATGTACGTCTATCTTCTCGCCGGCGATTTGGCCGCGCGCGAGGGCCGCGCCGAGGATGCTAAGGCCAACTACTATAAGAGCCTCGACATCGAAGAATCGATCCAGAACCCGCAGTATCGGGCGCGCATTCTGATCAGCCTCGGTTCTCTGTTAGCGAAGCATGGCGATCCCAGGGGCGCTCAGCGTTGTCATAGTGAAGCTGTCGATCTCGCAGCCGAGGTGGGCGATCGCCTACGCAGGGGCAACGCCTTGTTGGAATGGGCGATCGATCTGCGCATCGAAGGCAAATCGGAGCAGGCGCGGGCGCGGCTGCTGCAAGCGACGCCCGTGGCGCTGACGCTGAACGCACGCCCGCTGCTCATGCGATGCTTGTTGGAGCTTGCGCGCGTCGAAATGCTGTGCCGCAACGAATCGCAAGCGAGGCGCCTGGCGACAGCGCTCGCGGGAGTCGATCTGGGGCCTCTGCAAGACGCCTACCGGGCGTTTCTCGACGATTTGCCCGGCCCGCCGCCGATCGCCAACGATCAACTCACCCCGGAGGCTGCGGCACGTGAGCTCGTCGATCACGCCGAACTTGAGAGTTTGCGGTTGTGACCACGGCGTCGCGCGGATCGCTGACTGTTGTCGGCACAGGCATCAAGCTTGCGCAGCATTGCACGCCCGAGGCGCGCAATGTGATTTTGAGCAGCGACATCGTTTATGCGGCGGGCGGCGACCCTATTACGCAGCACTGGCTGGCCACACTCAACGGGAATTTGGTGTCGTTGCACGATGTTTATCGCGCCGGTCGCAAGCGCGATGAGGTCTATGAGGACATGGTCGAGACGGTCCTCGCAGGCGTGCGCGCGGGCAAGAGTGTCTGCGCAGTGTTCTACGGCCATCCGGGCGTGTTCGTTTATCCCTCGCACGAGGCGATCCGTCGTGCGCGCGCGGAAGGGTTTGAGGCGCGAATGTTGCCAGGCGTTTCGGCCGAGGATTGTCTCTTCGCGGATCTCGATGTCGACCCTGGATCGCTCGGTTGTCAGAGCTACGAAGCGACCGACTTCTTGATCAACGCCCGTAGATTCGATCCAACCGCAGCGCTCATCCTCTGGCAGCTCGCACTCGTCGGCGACCAGACGCGCCGGTTGTTGGAGTCTGACCCAAAGCGCCTCCAGGTACTCGCGGATGTTCTCATGGAGTATTACGGCCCAGAGCACTTGGTGGCGGTCTATGAAGCGGCCGCGCTCGCGGTCACGCGGCCACGCATCCAGTGGGTCGCACTGGCAGCGTTGCACACCTCAGATGTTCTACAGCACTCGACACTCTACGTACCTCCGAAGGGAGCGCCCTCGCCGAGTAAGAAACGCTTGGCGTTGCTGAGGGCGCGCCTCGAGAACTGACCTAGGCGGTCGCAAGTCAGCGGAGTTTGCCTGCACCGCGACGTCCGCGCTCCCACTTACCGATAAGCCTTCTAGTCAATCGAACAAGTCGTCGAAGTGCGCGAACTTGGGGCGCGCCGGGAAGGCTGGCTGCACCTCGCGCGCTGGCTCGCAATCCTTGCGTGGCGGCGCAGGCTCCGGGGTTTTGTGATTTCGCGATGGCGCGCGCGCGAGGCGGCGGATAGCTGCAATCGGCATGGCGGCGAGCATGCGTGCTTTGGCGTCGCGTGGCGAGCCGGGGAATTCAGGAGATTTTGTGCAGAGCCGCGCCGGCCAGGGGCAGGCGCAGTTCGAAGCGCGCGCCGGATTCGCTGTCCAGGAGACGAATTGCGCCGTGATGCGCTTCGAGCATCGAGCGCACGATGGCCAGGCCCATTCCCGTGCCGCCGTCGCTGCGGCGCGTGGTGAAGAAGGGATCGAACACGCGCTCGCGATTGCCCGGCGAGATGCCGGCGCCGTCGTCCTCGACGATGATGCGCGCGGCGTCGGCGTCGGTTTCGAGCGCCACGCGCAGACGGCGCGCGCCATGTTGCTCGGCATTTGCCGCGAGGTGCTGCAGCACCAGAAGCAAGCTTTCCGGGCCGATGGCCAGGCTGTGCTGGCGCCCCTCGGAGATGGCGATATCGAGGCCGGGAAACTGGTCTTGCAACGTGCTCGTCACGTCGGCCAATCGGGCCGCGCCAGCCGGCGCTGCAGTCTCGGCCTGCGCCTGCTGGTTCAGCTTTTCCAGGAGGTCGGTCATGCGCGCGATGTCGGCGAGGATGTTCTCCAGAAAACGCCGCCGCTGTTCGGGCGACATGGTTTCGTTGTCCAACAGCAGCTCGGCGGCGCCGCCGATGGCGGTGAGCGGCGTTTTGAATTCGTGCGAGACGTGGCGCGAATAGGTGCGCAGGTACGTGGAGCGGTTCGACAGACTCTGCGCCATCGTCATGAAGCTCTCGCTCAGGGCGGCCAGCTCGCGCGTGCCGTAATGGCTGAGCGGGCCGATGCCGGAGACATCGCCGGCCGAGATTTGCTTCGCGCGTTCTGCGAGTTCCGAGAGCGGGCGCGAGATGGCGCGCACGAAGACGAAGCCCACGACAACCGCAGCCAGCAGCGCGAGCGCGATGGCTGTCGCCAGCTCCATGCCCGGCGGCGCCCTCACATTGAAGCGGACGACGGCGAAGCCCGCGACAGCGACGGCGAGAACGACGCCGATCATCCCCGCGGTCACCATGACCAGCGAAGGCCGCCATTTGCGCGGCGCTGTGATCATGGCGCGTTCGCGCGGCAACGGAAGCCGACGCCGTGCACGGTTTCGATGAGGTTCTCGCCCCCGACCGCGGCGAGCTTCGCGCGGATGTTGCGGATGTGGCTGTCGACCGTGCGGTCGGAGACGTGGATGTTGTGCGGATAGGCGGTTGCGACGATGCGCTGCCGGTCGAACACGACCCCAGGCGCGGCGGCGAGCGTCTTGAGCACGGCGAATTCGAGCGCCGTGAGGGGAAGGTCCGTGCCATTGTAGGTCGCCGAATGACGCGCTGCGTCTATGCTCAAGGCGCCAAGCGTGATGACGGGTTCGCCGTCAGCGGGCAGACCAGCTTTGCTGCGGCGCAGGATGGCGTTCACGCGTGCGACGAGTTCGCGTGGGCTGAACGGTTTGGTCACGTAATCGTCGCCGCCCAGTTCGATCCCCAGGATGCGGTCGATCTCTTCGGCGCGGGAAGAGAGGAACAGCATCGGCTGGTCGCTCGTCTTGCGGACTTGCCGGCAGACCTCGAGGCCGTCGACCTCCGGCAAGCCGATGTCGAGTACGATGAGGTCTGGCCTCGCGCGTTGCGCAAGCTCGATCGCCGTCGCCCCATCGCCCGCCGACAGCGTCCTCATCCCCGCGTGCTCGAGCGCAAAGCAGACGACTTCCCGGATGTGAGGGTCGTCATCGACGACGAGAATGGTTGACGGCATCGCTCGGTTCAGTTCGTCACGCGCCGGCAATGGGAGCTTGGGCCGGCTCTTTCCCGTTGTGATTTGGCACAACGCGGCGGGGGATGGCCAGCGCCTCCTCCTCATGCTCCAACGTCTCGCCCCAGAGAAGTTCAGCATTGCTCGGGCAGGATTTGTGCAGAGCGACGGCGCGTACCAAATCGAGCTGGCTTGCGTGCTCGAAAAAGCTGGGGGCCGACGAACTCGTCGCCCAATTGCAACGATTGGCGCGGGTCGTATCATGCGCGGCTTCGCCGCCCAGCGGACGAGGACGTGCGCGCTCCCGCTTACGAATCGCCGAGCACTTCGAGCTGCGACGAATGTTCGAGACAGAGCTGCGGTTGGTCGCGATAGACGCCGAGCGGTCCGCGGGCGCGGACCTTTGCGCCGGTGAGAGACGCGAGCGGGGCGCCGTCCCAGGCGGTGAAGTTCTCGCCGAAGAGCACGAGGGCGAACGGGGCCTCGGCGTTGGCATCCTCCATCTCCAGTGATGCGCGGCGGTCGAAGGCGCGTGCTTCGCGCACGCGGCCTTCGATTATCCTGTAAGGCGCATCGCCGCGCATGCAGTTCGCGTTCGCCTCCAGCGCAGCGCGCGCGGCGGCGCGGACGTTGAGCGGGCGATAGGCGCGCTGGCGCCAGAGGCCGCGTTCGGCAGAGCGGGCTTGCGCTTCGAGCGCCATCAGCTCTTCGGTGCGCGCGTGATTGTCGCGGCGCGGGCGCACGTAGGCTGCGCCGCGCGCAACGAGTTCGTGCTGCAGCCAGAACCAGCGCCCGCCTTCGCTCTTGACGAAGACATGCGCGAGGGCGGCTTCAGGCGCCGTGGTTTGCCCTTCGCGCGGCCGGCCGATCCAGCGGCGGGTTCCGCCGTACGCGAGCTGCACCTCGCGATGCAGCGCCAGCGCTTCGAGCTCGCCTTGCGCCTGCGCGGCGTAGGGCGCTTCGCCGCGCGGCGCGTCGATCTCGGCGAGGAAGACGCGGAGCCCGGAGTCGAGTTCGAGCGTGTCGCCGTTATGGGCGCGCACCACGCGGCCAGTCTCACCCTTTTCAAGCGAGCCGAGCTGCGGACCGCACGCGGCGAGGACGGAAAGGGCGACAGCCGCTATCGTATGCTGCAAGAGGCGATGACGGCGCCACAGCGGACCGCCGGCAACGGTTCGTCTGGCGCGAACCTTCATTGATTCACTCGACCCGAACCGACGTGCCGGCAAGATGCCGGCGGTCCGATACGGCGTACTCATCGCCCCAGCCCTCAAAACATCAGTACGCCAGCGCTGTCCCGTCCTTGCGCATCTCGGTGGCGGCTTCGTAGAGGCCGTGCTCGTTGCGCATGATCGCCTGGTAGCCGCCGAAGCTGCCGTCGGCGGGGCGGATGCGGTGGCCGCGGCGTTCGAGTTCGGCGCGCACGTCGGGCGGAACGCCGTTCTCCATGGCGACGAAGCCGGCGCCATCCGGCTGATCGCCGGTCGGTTCGACGCCGCCATAGAAGCGATAGCGCGCCGCATCGCCGGCGGCCTGCAGATCGAGCCCGTAGTCAACCAGGTTGACGATGATCTGCACGTGGCCTTGCGGCTGCATGTCCCCGCCCATCACGCCGAACGAGAGCCACGGCTGGCCGTTGCGCAGCGCGAACGCCGGGATAATAGTGTGGAACGGGCGCTGGCCGGGGCGATATTGGTTGGGATGGCCGCGCTGCAGCGAGAAGAGTTCGCCGCGATCCTGCAGCATGAAGCCGAGCCCGTCGGGCACGAGGCCAGAGCCCATGCCGCGATAGTTGGATTGGATCAGCGACACCATCATGCCGCTGGAATCGGCAGTGGTGAGATAAGTGGTGTCGCCGTCGAAGCGCAACTCGGCGTGCGGCGGCGGGGGCATGGCGCGTTCCATGCGGATCATGGCGCGGCGCTGGGCCGTGTAGTCGTCCGTCAGCAGTCGACGCACGTCGAAGCGCGAGTATGCAGGATCGGCGTAGAAGTGCGCACGGTCGGCGAAAGCGAGCCGCGTCGCCTCGATCTGCGCATGCAGAGAATCGGCGGAGAGGAAGCCCATCTCGCGCAGATTGTAGCCTTCGAGGATGCGCAGCGTCTGCAGCGCGGCCACGCCCTGCGTGTTCGGCGGCAGCTCGCAGACCTCGACATCGCGATAGGGCGCGCAGACCGGATCGACCCATTCGCCCTGATGCGCGGCGAGATCTTCGTAGCGTAGCCAACCGCCGATGCGGCGCATGTAGCGGTCGATCGTGCGCGCGATCGGGCCGCGATAATAAGCGTCGCGTCCGCCTTGCGCGAGCAGCTCGTAGGTGTTGGCGAGATCAGGGTTGGTGAAGAGGCTGTGTCCGTCGGGCATGCGCCCGTGCTCGCGGCAATCCTCCTCGCACCAATAGGTGCGGCGCGCGTTGGCGTATTCCTGCAGCCGGCCGGCCGCGAACTCCGCATCGAGCCGGCGCTTGTTGTTGGCCCAATACATGGCGATCGTCTGCGGGATTGGCGCGCCTTCGCGCGCGGCGCGGATCGCCGGCGCCAGCAGGTCGCCGATGGGCGTGCGGCCGAAGCGCTCGTGCATAGCGAACCAGCCGTCGACCGTGCCGGGCACGGTGACAGGGGCTGCGCCGAAGCTGGGGATGTGCTCGGGATCGCCGCGGCGGCGCGCCTCGCGGCGCATGGCGTCGAACGACAGCCCGCGTGGGGATCGGCCGGAGCCGTTATAGCCGTAGAGGCGCTGCGTCGCCGGATCCCAGATAATGACGAAAATATCGCCGCCGATGCCGTTGCCGGTGGGTTCAACCAGGCCGAGCATCGCGTTGGCGGCGATTGCAGCGTCCACCGCGGTGCCGCCCGCGCGCAGCACGTCGATCGCCGTTTGCGTGGCGAGCGGATGAGCGGTCGCCGCCGCGCCATGCGCGCCCAGCACCGGCGAGCGCGTGGCGAAGCTCTCGCCCGACACCCGCTCGCCGCGCCCGAAGTTCGGAGCGCGCGGCGTCTCGGTTTGCGCCTCCGCGCCGGCCGTCATCAGCGCGAGCCCAAGACACGCGCCCAGAATGCTGCGCCGCATCCCCATCCTCCCATCGCTCTTCTCGTTTCGCACTAGTGAAACAGGAGAGGGCGCTCAGGGCAATGCCGCTGACACCTTCTGGCCTGGTCGGGCGGTACTGCTATAGAGGCGGCCATGGCGAAGGACATGAAGCGTTGCACGTGGGCGGGCGCCGATCCGCTCTACGTCGCCTACCACGACGAGGAATGGGGCGTGCCGCAGCGCGATCCGCGCATGCTCTGGGAAATGCTGATGCTGGAAGGTTTCCAGGCCGGGCTCGCCTGGATCACCGTGCTGCGCAAACGCGAGGCGCTGCGCAAGGCGTTCAAGGGCTTCGACCCGGCCAACGTTGCGCGCTTCGGCGAGCAGGATGTCGCGCGTCTGCTCGCCGATCCCGGCATCATCCGCTCGCGCGCCAAGATCGAAGCGACCATTGCCGGCGCTAAGATTTATCAGGCGATGCAGAAGAACGGCGAGGACTTCGCCGCCTATTGCTGGTCCTTCACCGACGGCAAGCCGATTATGGGCGACGGCAAGAGCGTGCCTGCGTCCACGCCATTATCGGAGCGAATCTCAAAGGACCTGAAAAAGCGCGGCTTCAAGTTCGTCGGCCCGACCATCGTCTACGCCTGGATGCAAGCCGTCGGCATCGTCAACGACCACGCGGCAGAGTGCTTTCGGCGCGCTGCGGTTTGAGCAAGGCATCAAGCGAGCAGCAGCGCATTCTGCCCCTGCTTCTTGAGCAGCTTCACAGCGTCCTTATCGAACGACGCGAACGTATCGGCCCCAAGCGCGGCGCCTTCGAACGCGATGATAGCGTCGGCGAAATCGCCGCCCGCATCGAGCATCGCCAGACCTACCTCGATCAAAGGGCGGTCTGCCTCCACGCTAGCGCTGGCGATGAGACGGCGGATCGCGGCGCTGATATCGGCGTTGGCGACGCCATATCCGCGCGACAAGACCCACACCAACTCACATAGGGCGGGGGGCGTGACGGCCACGCGCTCGGCGTTTGCCAGCGCCGCCTGGGCGAGCTTCGACTGCTTCGGATCGTCCGCCACAAGGGCGCGAACGAGGACGTTCGTGTCGGGTGCGATCTTCACTTCTTCTTGCCGGTTCGCCCGGACCAGCCCTGCCGCGCGATCTCGTTCATTTGCTCAACCGAAAGGACGCGCCCGCCCTTCCTCTTCAGCAGGCCGAACACGTCCGAAATCTTGCCCGCGCGTGCGGCGCTCACCTCGATCCGTCCATTCGGCAATTTAGCTACGCTGATCTTCTCGCCCGGCCCCACCCCGAGGTGCTCGAGAATATCCTTGCGGAGCGTGACTTGCCCCTTGGCGGTGACGGTAAGCGTGCTCATCGGAACTATCCGGGGATTATGTAAGGCAAAAATGCCTTACAGTCAAGCGGACTTCAGCTGACGGCTGCAGCCGTGCGTCTTGTGGAGGCCGGCTGTTCGTCCAAGGAAGTTGCGGCGATTACCGGTCACGCCTCGTTGCGAGAAATCGAGCGTTACACGAAAGCCGCCGAGCAAGAAAGTTGGCGCGGCAAGCAATCGCACGGCTCATTCGGAACGCGTGACAAGCTCGCTAGTAAAGCCTGCTCTCGTGACCGGGAAGTTCGATGTTCAGTTTCGTCTTTGCGTATCGCGCGAACGCGACCCAAACGCCAAGAAGCAAGAGGCCGTAGAAAAGTACCGCGGCGATTCCGGTCACGACAAGAAAAGTCGCCGCACCTAGGTTGCCCGTATCCAGCGCAGTAATGATCGCGTTTGTGCAATTGAAAATGAAATACCCAAGCCCGAGTGCGAGCGCTCCAACTACACATCCCGCAACCAACACTTGGACCATGCGGCCCGGCGGAGATTCGGAGAGCGCGCGCCAACCCATATACGCCAACCACAACAGTAGGGCGCCAAGGGCATATTGCGTAAGTTCGCTCACGGGGAGCAAGTATAGCAGCGCGGAAACGCTCCGCGAACGCCGGGTGACTAACCTTCCGAACCCAAGTGACTACCCTCGTTGAAAGCAAAGCGCTTTCTTGTGGCAGTGGCGGCCCCGGAGAGATTCGAACTCCCGACCGTCTGCTTAGGACGCAGCTGCTCTATCCAGCTGAGCTACGGGGCCATTTTGCGCGTATGAGCTAGGGAAATTGTCCAGACGCCGCAAGCGCTTTTGCGCGCGCTGGACGCGGGCGCGCGGCAGGATCATCATGGCGCTGCTGGGAGGGTGCGAGGGGGACATGGCGCATCGCTACGCCAATGGCTGGTCTGAGGCGGCCGCTGGGCTGACGGCGCTGGCGCACACACGCGCGAGCGCGTTCCGCTGGGGCGTCGTCATCCTACTCACTCTGATCTGGATCGGCGGCGGGCTCTATTACTGGCTCACGCACGGCCAGGATGTCGCGCAGGCGATCTATCTGACGCTCAGCGCCGTCGGCATGTGGGACGCCTACTTCGACGTCGATCCCGACACGCCCGGCGTCCAGCTCGATCCGATGCTGCAGCTGGTGCGCTTCGCGGCGATCGCCGCGCCCGCCGTGGGTTTGCTGTTCGCATTCTCCGGGCAACTCGGTCGTTCGCTGGCGCGCATCTTCAATCTCGGCGCCGCGCGGCACGTCGTGATCGCCGGCGATAGCCCGGCCGCGCTCTCGCTGGCGCTCGATTGCCGCAATAGCAAGGACTCGGTGATCCTGATCGCGCAAGGTTTGCCGGAGGAGACGGCGCTCGGGCTTCGGCGTAGCGGCGTCATCGTGCTCGAGGGAGACGCCACGCACATCGATACGCTGCGCACCGCCCGCGCGCATCACGCCGCGCACGTTGTGGCGTTCGAGCCAGACGATACGGCCAACCTGCAGATCGAAGCGGCGGTGCGCCGGCTCGTCGGCGCCGCGCGGCGCAAGCCGCCGATTGGCGTGCATGTGGCGACGCGCTCGCCGATGCTGCTGAAGGAAGCGCGCGAGATGCGCTCGGCTGAAATGCGCAAGAAAAAGCCCAGTGCGCCGCCCATCGACCCGAAGCCGTTTTCGCTGGAGGAAATGGCGGCGCGCGCCTTGGTGCAGCAGGAAAGCCAGACGCTGCTCTCGCTCGCCAAACAGCTGGGCCAGGACCGCGTGCACATCGTCCTCTTCGGTTTCGACGCCGGCGCCGAAGCAGTGGCCGAGCGCGTGCTGATGAGCCTCTGGTCGGCGCACTTTGAGGCGCCGCGGCTCACCGTGCTTGCCCCCGACCCGCAGGCGGCAGAGGCGGCCTTTCGCGCGCGTCACCGCGAGGCGTTCGCGCATCCGCAGGTGTGGGCCGCGGACGCCGCCTTCCTGCCGTTCGATTGGGACGCGGCGTCAATCGGTCCCGAGCTGCTCGACGTCGTCGAGCAACAGCGCGGCAAACCGACGGCGATCATCGTCTCCACCGGCGCCGATCCCGGCAACATCCATCTCGCCATTGCGCTGAAGCGCGTCTGCAATCATGGCCTCAGGTGGCCCGTGCCGATTTTCATGCGCGAGACCAGCCAATCCGAATTCTCGCAGCAATATGCGCGCGGCGACGAGACGGAAGAACTCGACGCCTACCTGCAAGCCTTCGGCGCGCACCAGGTCAACGCTACCCGCGCGCGCATCATCGACGGCGAACTGGACCGGGGCGCGGCGGTCGCGCACGAGCACTACAACAAGGGCCTCGGCAAGAAGGACGCCATGAGCATGAAGGAGCTGCAGGCCGCGATGCGCGACTGGGGCGACGTGCTCGAGACCTATCGCGCGGCCAATCGCGCCGTGGCCGACAGCGCCGTGGTGAAGGTATGGGACGCCGGCTGGCGCGTGGCGCGCAAAGGCGAGCGCGGGGACACCTCGCCCGCCGTGCCAGCCGAAATGATGGAGGCGCTGGCGCGCCGCGAACACGATCGCTGGAACGCCGAGCGCCTCATGTCCGGCTGGCGCCCAACGGCGCCTGGTGAGCAACGCAACAACGACCTCATGGCGCACGACAAGCTCGTGGTGTGGGACGCCTTGAGCCATGCGGACAAGAACAACGACGTGGTGCAGGTGCGCGCGGCCATGGATATCGCGCGCCTCCTGCACAAGGAAGGCTTCGTCCCGCGCAGCTAACGCCAGCTGAAGCCTAGCGCGCGCGCCATCACGTGGAACACCGCGTTCTGCTCCATCGTGCCGCGTACGGCGTCGTCACCCGGTCCCCACGCATAGATGGCGACGTCCTCGCCGCCGTGCGTCTCCGATTCCATGGGCACCAGCGCCTGCTGGCGATAATCCAGCGCTTGCGTGTCGACTTCGCTGAGGTCCGGCCGCTGGCGAGGCGCCTCGCCCTGGGGCGGGTACACAGCGCCCGGCCCGTTGGCGTAGCCGAGCGTCGTGTAGGGACGCCCATCGGCGGCGCTGGCCGGGCCGGCGGGCGTGCCGGAGAGACCCAGGATCGGAGTGCCGCGCGCCGCGTAGCCGGACATCGTCAGCGTGTGGCTATGGTCGGCGGTGGCGATGATGAGCGTGTCTTCGCGGCTCGTCATCTCGAGCGCGACACGGATCGCGTCATCGAAGGCGACGGTGTCCGCCAGCGCGAGGCCGGCCATGCCGGCGTGGTGCGCGTGATCGATGCGTCCGCCCTCGACCAGCAGCACGTACCCTTCGCCATTGCGCGAGAGGCGCCGGATGGCGGCCGCTGTCATCTCGGCAAGCGAAGGCTCGCCGCGGGAGTCTCGCACGCGCTGCGCCTCGAACAGCATGTGCGAGGACGAAAAGAGGCCCAGCACTTGCGCGTCCGGCGGCGCGGCCGAGAGCTCTGCCGCGTTCGTCACGTAGAGGCGACCTTCGCGGCTGGCCCATTCCCGCGTGAGATCGCGGCCATCGCGCCGTACGCCATCGGGCGCGGTGCTGGGCAGAAAACTGGCGCGGCCTCCGCCAAGCGCGATTTCGAACCCATCGCCCGCCGGCCACTCGATGAGCTGACGGGCGATGTCGATGCAGGCGCCCCCGGCCGGCGCGGCTGCGTCGTTCTCCCAATCGCGATCCGCCACGTGCGCATACGCGGCCGCGGGCGTTGCGTGCGTGATGCGGGCGGTAGATACGATGCCGGTGGCGAGGCCGGCCTCCTCGGCGATCTCGAAGATCGAGCGCGCGATGAAGGCATGCGAGCCTTCGCAGCGCCCGGGCGTCGCGGCCTCGGTCAAACCGATGACGCCGTTGTCGGCCTTCACGCCAGCCATCAGCGCGGTGGCGGTCGGCGCCGAATCTGAGATCTGGGCGTCGCTGCCGTAGGTGCGCGAGAGAGCGACGTTCGGGAACGTGTCCATCGTCAGCTCGTAGCTCTCGCCGTCCACCCCGCGGCTCTGGCCGGCGTAGATGCGTGACGCAGTGACGGTCGTGACGCCCATGCCGTCGCCCACGAACAGGATCACGTTGCGGGCGCGTCGGGGCGCCGGGCTCGTCAATACGCGCGCGGCGGCTTCGAAGTAAGAGTCGCCAGCCTGCGGCGGCGGGGCGATCCGGCGCGTGGGCGCGGCGAGCTCGCTCGTGGCGCAGGCGGCGATCATGAACGCAGCGCCCGCTGAGAGGGCCTGTTTGAGCACTGTCATCTTTAACGTCCCCCGTGGTCTGGCCGAGCGCCTACGCCGCTTCGGCGACAGCGGCGTGACACGATAGCCCTAGCGCTTCGCGCATTTCAGCCAGCTGCGCCAGCTTTGCCTCGAACAACGACCAGTCGTCGCGCTCCGCAATCGGCGTCCATAGGCGTTCGACTTCATCGATCAGCATTGTATGCGGCGTCGGGCGTTGGAAATAGGCGTGCGCCAGCCGTGCTGCCCCATCGTCCCGCGTGCGCGTCTCCAGCCCTTCGCGGACCGGCGCGAAGGTCGGCTCGGCATAGAGCACCGCCTGCGGGCTTTGCGCTGCGCGCGACACGGACGCGCGCCCACCGAACCAGTCGTGGAAGAACTGGTCCCAACCGGCTTGGCTGCGTGTCAGCCAGTCGAACACCGCCTGCAGGAAGGCCAGATCGCTCTCGAGTTCGCGCTCGGCCAGATGCAAGCGCCTGAACATGTGCGCGCGCAGGGCCGACTGATAGGCCGGCGCGAAGCGCTGCAGTTCAGGCTCCAGCAAGTCGACGCGGCAGACGAGCGAGAGCGCGCCGCCAAGTTGCGCCAGCGCCCAGGACACCGCCTCCGGCTGCCGGCCGAACGCATAAAGCCCGGTCTCGTCGAAATAGGCGGCCGTGAACGAGGGGTCGCTGGTCGGCAGGAAGCGCCAGGGGCCGTAGTCGAAGCTCTCGCCCGTGACGTTGAGGTTATCTGTGTTCAGCACGCCGTGCACGAACCCGGCCGCCATCCAGCTGGCGGCCAAGCGCGCGGTTGCTTCCACAACGGCGCCGAATGCAGCGGCGACGCGCGCATCTCCCTCCGTGTGCGCCAGCGCGGGATAATACGCCTCGACGACGTGGTCGATCAGCGTGCGGATGAGATCCGGCCGTTCGAAGAACGCCAGCCGCTGAAACGTGCCAAAGCGAATGTGGCTGTGCCCGAGCCGCACCAGCACGGAGGAGCGCGTCGGCGATGGCTCATCACCGCGCGTCAGGGCCTCGCCGGTCTCGAACAGGGAGAACGCCTTTGACGTGTGGACGCCCAGCGTCTCCAGCATCTCCGCCGCCAGCACCTCGCGCACTCCACCCTTCAAGGTCAGCCGGCCGTCGCCGAAGCGCGAATAGGGCGTCTGGCCCGATCCCTTGGTGGCGAGGTCGAGCAGCCTGCCGGCGTCGTCGCGCAGCTGTGCGTACAGGAAGCCGCGCCCCTCGCCGATGTCGGGGTTGTAAACTCGGAATTGGTGGCCGTGATAGCGCATCGCCAGTGGCTTGCGCATGTTATCGGGCAGCGGCTCGAAGCGCGCGAAATGCGCCTCCCACTCCTCAGCTGTCAGCGCGTCGAGGCCAACGCGCGACGCCCATGCCTGGTTGCGATAGCGCAGGACGTGTTGTGGAAACCGCGCCGGCGCCACGGGATCGGCAAATTCAGGGCCCAGCTGCTGGAACAGCTCGGCGGGGCGATAGCGTTCCGTAACTGGCATCCACGTCTATCTAGGCGCGCGAACCGCCCGCGTCATGCAGCCGCTCAGCGCGACAGGCCGTGACGGCGCCTTACTTGTGTGGCACAAACAGAATGGGACGCGCAGAGGACAGAATCGTCATGTCGGCTCGCGGAGTCGGGATCATCGCAATCGCCTGCGCTGCGTTCGCGCTCGGCGCCTGCGACCGACGCGGCGACAGCAAGACAGAGGCAAGCTCCGCCGCCCGCGTCTCGCAAGCGCTGGACATCTGCCAAGATGCAGAAGGATTCGCCCAGCACGTGTGCGAGAACCGCGCGCTTTTGGCCATCGACACACAGGTGCGCGAAGCGCTGGTGGCTGAATCGGCGAACGTGTCCGACGCGGGCGCAGAGATGCTGGTGCAGAACCAGAACCGCTGGCGCGAGGCCGCGCGCATCATGTGCGGGATTACCAATCCCGCCGCTGAGCCGACGGCAGAGCAGCAGACCTGTCTGCAGAACCGTTTCCGGGCGCGCCTGCGCGACGCTGAGACAGCCGTGCAGGAGGTCGGCGGCTACACGTTCCAGCGCATGGAGCTGGTGGACGCAACGCCAGTAACGCCGGAGATCGCCTCCTTGTCCGGGCTCGGCGGCGCCGCGCCGGCGGCGGTCGAACGCAATATCCGCTTCCCGCGCATCGACGGACCGCAGACGCCGGCGATCCGCCGTTTCAACGAACTCGTCGCCCAGCAACCCGAATTCAGGCTGCAGGACGGCGCGAGCGAGATCGTCGACTACACGATCGTCTACGCCGGCCCGGAGATCATTTCGGTGCGTTTCGTCAAGAGCGTCGAGGCGCTGGGCGCGGCGAACGTCACCAACACGACGCACGCGGTCACCGTGCTGATGGAGGAGGTCCGCCTCCTGCGCGCGGACGATGTGTTCCGCGCCGGATCGGGCTGGGAGAACTTCATCACCGATCGCGCCGTGCGGGCGATCGCGCGCGAGTTTTCCGATTATTCCAACTTCCCGCCCCGCCGCGACGTCTACGAGACCGCGACCAAGCCGCACCTATGGCTCGTCACCGAAGGCGGCCTCACGCTGCTCTTCCCGCCGCTCTCCTTCGGCGGCTCCCACGCCGATGGCGGGACCGAGGTGACGATCTCCTGGGCCGATCTTAGGCCGTACCTCAATCCAGGTGCGCCAGCGCCTATTCGCGCGAGCGCGTAACGAGGGCAATCGGGCAATAGCGCAAAGGCAGCAGGGCCGCGCACAATGCCCTATTGCCCTACTGCCTTATTGCCCTACTGCCCTCTCTCGGATGCAATCGGAGAGATTCTCGCTCGCCGCGCTGATCGGCGTCGTGCTGATCGGCATGACGGGATTTGGCGTGTTCCTGCCGATCTTCCCGTTCCTGGCGCTGGAAGTGGGCGCCACGCCAACAGCCACGACGATCGCGATGGGCGCTTATTCGCTCGGGCAGTTGATCTCGTCGCCGTTCTGGGGGCGGCTCAGCGATCGGGTCGGGCGCAAACCCATCCTTATCGCGGGCCTCATCGGCGGCGTTTTCTCGTATCTCTGGCTCGCCCGCGCAGGCAGCGTCGAAGAACTGGGCGCGGCGCGCCTGTTCGGCGGGCTGATGGCCGGCAATGTCGGCGCCGCGTTCGCCGCCGCCGCCGACCTGGCGGACGCGAAGACGCGCGCGCGCAACATGGGGCTGCTGGGCGCGGCCGTCGGCTTCGGATTCATTGCCGGGCCGGCGCTCGGCGCGCTTCTGGTTGGCGAGCAACCGACGCGCACCGAGTTCGCCAATGTCTGCTTCGTCTCGGCGGGTTTGGCGGGCGCGGCCGCGCTCGCGGCGTTGCTTCTCTTTGGCGAAACCCTGCCGCAAAGCGCGCGCGCCCAGCGTGGCGGCGCGCGGCCGCGGCGTCTCGCCATGCTGGCGACGCGCCCCGTGCTCGCCCGCTTCGTGGCGGTCATGTTCCTGGTGATCGCCGCGCAGGCGCTGATGGAGACGACGTTCGGACTGTGGGCCGAAGCAGAGCTGGAGTGGGGCCCGCGGCAAGTCGGCTGGACGCTCGCCGCACTGGGCGTGGGCGCCGTGCTGCTGCAGGGGGGCTGGGCAGGCGCGGCGGCGCGGCTGCTCGGCGAACGGCTTACGCTTCTGGTCGGGCTTGCGCTGTTCGCCGCCGGATTCGGCGGCTTGGCCGTCTCGCACGCGCCGAGCACGATGGCGGCTTCGCTGGTTGCGCTGGTTATCGGCATCGGCCTGGCCACGCCCGCGCTCAACGCGCTGATCGCTGCGCAAGCCGAGGAGACCGAGCGCGGCGCCGTGATGGGGCTTTCCCAATCGGCCGGAGCTTTGGGCCGTGTAGTGGGCCCGCTGGGCGCGGGCGCGTTGTTCGACGCCTTCAGCCCCGCTGCGCCGTTCGTCGCCGCTGCTCTGGTCATTCTTGCGGCGCTGTTCGTGGCGCTGGGCGAGCCGGCGAGAGAGGGATTGGGGATTAGGGATTAGGCGGCGATTTCCCCAATCCCTAATCCCAATCCCGATACCTCCGCCACTCACCTCGCCGATCGCGCACCTCGTATCCGTCGTCCGCCTCGCGCAGGCTAATGGGCGTGAGCGGCGCTTTGCCGTGGCCGCCGGGGATGTCGAGCACGTAGGTCGGCTGGGCCAGACCTGACGCGCGATCGTGCAACGTCTGCACAAGCTGTTGGCCTTCGGCGATCGAGCAGCGGAAGTGCGATGTGCCCGGCGCCTTGTCGAGGTGGTGCAGGTAATAGGGCTTCACGCGCGCTTCCACGAGGGCGCGCATCAGCGCTTCGAGCGTGTCGGCGTCGTCGTTCACGCCTTTCAAGAGCACAGTCTGCGCCAGCATGGGCGTGCCGGTGTTCACGATGCGCGCAATTGCCGCGCGCGCCTGTTCCGTCAGCTCGCGCGGATGATTTGTGTGCAAGATGACGTAGGTCGTCGCGCCTTCCGCCCGCAACGCCGCCACCAGATCCGGCGTCACGCGCAGCGGGTCGACCACGGGCACGCGCGTGTGCCAACGGATGATCTTCACGTGCGGAATGGCCGCGAGGCGCTCGGTAATCTCGCGCGCACGCCGCGCCGAGAGAAGGAACGGATCGCCGCCGGTGAGGATGACTTCCCAGATTTCCGGATGCGCCGCGATGTAGGCCAGCGCTTCATCCAGCTCGGCGGCGGTGAGCGTGCCGTCGCCCTGAGGCCCCATCATCTCGCGCCGAAAGCAGAAGCGGCAGTATACGGGACACACGTGCACAAGCTTCAACAAGCAGCGGTCTCGGTAACGATGCACAACGCCCTTCACGGGCGTGTGCGCGTCGTCGCCGATGGGATCGCCGAGTTCGCCCGACGCGATCTCCAGCTCACGCGCATCGGGGTGGAACTGCGCCGCGATGGGATCGGCGGGATCGTCGGGATCGATCAGCGCGTCCATCGCCGGCGTGATGGCGACGGCGTAGCGCGCCGCCACCTCAGCGAGCGGATCGGGTTTCGCCTTGGCGCTCATTCAAACTCCGAAAGCTTTCGCGTATCGCACGCGGCCGCCGGCCTTCAGCGCGCCGGGCTTCAGCTCAAGCGCCATGAAAGCCGGACCCGAGAAGGGAGCTTCCAACGATTCGGCCGCCGCCGCCGAGAAGCCGAACCGCGGATAATAGTCCGGATGGCCGACGACAACGATCGCGTCCAGCCCGAGCGCAGCGCAGCGTGCATTGCCGGCGCGGATCAGCGCTCCGCCGACGCCGCTGCGTTGGAACGCCGGCAGCACCGCCACGGGCGCGAGCGCGGCCGCCTGCAGCGGTTCTCCGCCTCGCTCGATCGCCAGCGGCGAATAGAGGATGTGCCCCCGCAGCGCCTCAGCCTCGGCCTCGACCAGCTCCACCAGCACGTCGCCATCCGCGCGCAGCTGCTCGACCAGATCGGCCTCCTCATCCTGCCCGAACGCGCTCCGAAGCACGGCGCGGATGGCGGGATAGTCGCGGAGCATGGCGTCGCGGATCATGGCGTGTGACTAGACGGGATCGCCGCGCTTCGCCACAGGTGACGCATGGAGGCTTGGGCGAATGCCACGAACGCGGCGGCGTTCGATCCGGCGGCGGACGACGTGTTCGCGCGGATCGCCGGTCGCTACGACCGTCTGTGCGATGTCTTCAGCCTGCTTGCGCACAGGCTCTGGAAAGCGCGGATCGCCGCTCTGATGGCGCGTGAACAGGGCGCCATCGCGCTCGATGTGGCCTCGGGCACCGGCGACATACCGGTGCGCCTGCTCCGGCGCGGCGGCGGGCCGACCAAGATATTGGTCACCGACATCTGTCCGCAGATGCTCGCTCAAGCCGAAAAGAAGCTCCCACATTCAGGTCGCGTCGAACTGCGCAGACTGGATGCTCACGCGCTCGATATCGCCGACGCCAGTGTGGACGTCTACTCGATCTCGTTCGGCATGAAGATATGCGACCGCGCGCGCGTGCTGACGGAAGCTTATCGTGTCTTGAGGCCGGGTGGCGCGTTTTATTGTCTCGAAGCCGCACGCATCCCGTTCGAACCTCTGCACCAGCTCTATCTCGCCTACATGAATTGGTGCCTGCCATTCATTGCGCGGATCGCGACTTCCGACGCGAGCGCGTATAACTACCTCCTGCGCGGTATTCATGAGTTTCCTCGTCAAGCCGCGTTTGCCGAGGAACTCCGACAGCGAGGCTTCGCGCACGTCACTTACGAAAACCTGACATTCGGCATTGTTGCCATTCATCGTGGCGTCAAACCGCTCTAACCTTGCGGCGTCCACAGCACGTCGTTGATGTGCCGCGCGCCGGTGGCGAGCATCACCAGGCGATCGAAACCGAGGGCGACGCCGCTTGCTGGAGGCATGTGCGCGAGCGCGGCGAGGAAATCCTCGTCGATCGGCCAGCGCACGCTGTAGCGTCTTTCCTTTTCATCCATCGCTTCAAGCAGCCGTGCGCGCTGCTCCACGGAATCGGTGAGTTCGCCGAACCCATTCGCCAGCTCGACGCCGCAGGCATAGAGCTCGAACCGCTCCGCCACGCTCGGATCGTGCGCGCAACGTTGCGCCAGCGCCGCTTCGCCGATCGGGTATTCATAGAGCAGCGTGAGGGCGGGCGAACCGAGATGCGGTTCAACCTGGACGATGGCGCGAGAAAAATCGTCGTGCTCTTGGACGGCCAGTGCCTCCGCCGGCGATCCAAGGTGACGCGCCATCGCGTCGCGCGCGGTGATCTTCTGCGCCTCCGCGAACGGATCGCACACGCGCTCTTTCCAGCGAAGCGCATCCGCGCCCGTCTCGTGCGCCGCAATCCGCGCCAACGCCACGCAATCCTCCATCACGCGGTGGTACGGCGCATGCGCGCGGTACCACTCGAGCATGGTGAACTCTTCGGCGTGCAGCGGCCCCGTCTCGCCGCGGCGCCAGCACTTGCCGAGGAAGAAAATCTTCTCCTCGCCCGCCGCGAGCAGCTTCTTCATGGCGAACTCTGGGCTCGTGTGCAGGTAGCGCCGGTCGCACCCGAAGGCGTCGACATGAACTTCCGCGCCGGGCGAAGCGACGAGCGCGCTGGGCTCGGCCTCGACGAATCCCTCCGCCTCGAACCAGGCCCGCACCGCGCGCAGGATCGCGGTTCGCCCGGCGAGGAACACGCGCCGGTCGGCGTGACGCGCGCGGTCCCACCAGGGGGAGGGCGTCATGGCGCAGCTCCCATGCGGTCCCGGCGCTTTCCCCGCATCCAGAACGCGGCTAGAGAGGCGGCCAAATTCCGGTCCTTTCGACTGTTCAGGCTGCGCCGGTGCTCCGGCGGCAAAGTGAGGTTTACGTGGTCAAAGTCATCGCCAGCGACGTGCGCAAAGGCAACGTTTTGGAACACGACGACGGCAAGCTTTACGTGGTGATGAGCCATGAAACCTTCCGACCGGGCAAGGGCACGCCCACCACGACTATCGTCATGCGCCGCATCGTCGACGGGGTGAAGACGACGGAGACCTACAAGACCACGGATGCGCTGGAGAAGGCCTTCGTGGAGGAGGTCAAGCACACGTACCTGTACGACGATGGCGACGCCGGGCTCGTGTTCATGAATCCAACCACCTACGAGCAGGTGCACCTCTCCAAGGACATGGTCGGCGACCAGATCGCTTACCTGCAGCCCGAGATGGAGGTGCATCTCACGATGTACGAAGGCCAGGCGCTCTCGATCGAGCTGCCGCCGCGCGTGACGCTTCGAATCGAATCCACCGAGCCCGTCGTGAAGGGCCAGACGGCCTCATCGTCGTACAAGCCCGCCGTGCTGGAGAACGGCCTCCGCACCATGGTGCCGCCGCACATCGAAGCCGGCACGCGCGTGGTGATCAATACCGAAGACGGCTCGTACATCGAACGGGCGAAGGATTGACGCCGGATCACGATGGATTTCACGCTCCGCCGACTTGAACTGGGCGATGCAGAGCTGTTCCGCAGCCTGAATGCGATGTTCGGCGCAGCGTTTGGCGAGCCTGACACCTTCAGCGCAGCCCCGCCGAGCGACGCCTATCTCAACGCGCTCCTGGCCAAGGAGCACGTGATTGCGCTCGTCGCTCTTGCCGAGGGCGAGGTCATCGGCGGTCTGGTCGCGTATGAGCTCGACAAATACGAGCAGGCGCGCCGCGAGGTTTACATCTACGATCTTGCCGTCGCCGACGCACATCGCCGCAAAGGCGTGGCCACTGCGCTGATCATGCGCCTGCGCGAGATCGCGCGCGAACGCGGCGCCTATGTCATTTTCGTGCAGGCCGATTACGGCGATGAGCCCGCCATCGCGCTTTACCAGAAGCTTGGCCGGCGCGAAGAGGTGATGCATTTCGATATCGACGTGGGGGAGTAGGCGCATGACCGCCAATGCTTTCACACGACGCGGCGCGCTGTCCGGCGGCTTGGCCTTGGCCGCGTGCGCGCAGTCCCCCGGCGCTCATGATGAGGTCCTGTTCAACGATGGCATGCGCATGCCGCCTGCCTCCGACCACCGCGCTTTTGCGAGCATCGAGCGCCGCATCGGCGGACGCGTCGGCGTCGCGGCGTGGGACACGGGCACACGGGCTTGGCTCACGCACCGCGCACATGAGCGCTTCGCCATGTGCTCCACGTTCAAATGGCTGCTGGCGGCGCAGATGCTCTACATGGACATGCACGCACCGGGCTTCCGCGAGCAGCGTGTCCTGTTTGGTGAGCGGGACCTGCTCGAGTACGCGCCGGTGACGCGCGCCCGGATCGTCGATGGCCCCGTAGGGCGCATGGGTGAGATGACGGTGGAGGAATTGTGCGAGGCGATCGTCGTCGTCAGCGACAACACGGCCGCCAACCTGCTGCTCGACGGCGCGATGGGGCCGCAAGGCTTCACGCGCTTTCTGCGCGAACAGGGCGATGTGGTGACGCGGCTGGATCGTCTGGAGCCGGACCTCAACGAAGTCCCGCCCGGCGATGAGCGCGACACGACCACGCCACTGGCCATGGTGCGCAACTTGCAGCGCTTCCTGCTGACGGACGAGGTGCTCAATCCCGCCTCGCGCGAGCGGCTGATCGGTTGGATGGTCGCGAGCACGACGGGCCGGGAGCGCCTGCGCGCGGGTCTGCCCTCGAATTGGCGCGTCGGCGACAAGACCGGCACGTGGATCGGCGAACACAATGCGACGAACGATGTCGCCATCGCGTGGCCGCCGGGCCGCGCGCCAATCGTCATCGCCTGCTATCTGAGCGCCAGCACGGTCGAGCCGGCGCAACGCAACGCCGCGCACGCCGAGATCGCGCGCAGCGTCGCGGAGGAGTGGGGCTGATGGCGTGGTACCGTTGCTTCGTGCGCGGTGAGGACTTCCCGCTTCAGGTGGAAGGCGGGAAATCGCCACTTGGGTTCTACACTACTCGCTTCGCTGAGGCCCAATCTCCTGGCGAAGCCGAATCGCTAGTGTTGGACATGCTAAAGAACGACCCGAGCCTTTATCTGCCGCCGGGAACGCCCGGCATGGAGAAGGCGCGCGTCTATTTTGAGGAGATCGTGGAGGTCGCCGGCCCCGGCCAGTCAAACGCGGGGTTCACATTCTTCGACGAGGATGACTAATGGCGAAGGTCACCATCTATCATAACCCAAAATGCTCCACGTCGAAGCAGGTGCTGGAGATGATCGAAGCTGCGGGGCACAAACCGGAAGTCATCGAGTATTTGAAAACGGGCTGGACCAAGAAGCAGCTGAAGAACCTGTTCGCACAAGCGGGACTCCCCCCGCGCCAGGCGCTGCGCACCAAGGCCAAGGAAGCCGAAGAGCTGGGCCTGCTCGATCCGAACATGAGCGACGCCAAGATCCTCGACGCGATGATCGAACACCCGGTGCTGGTGGAACGCCCGTTCGTCGTCACGCCCAAAGGCGCGCTGTTGGCGCGGCCGAAGGAGCGCGTGCGCGAAGTGCTCTAAAGGACTGCGCGTCTTCGGGGCCACATGTGGGCCTGAAGGCCCGCGCTCCTTTATGGAAACCGCTTCAGCACGTTCACCAGCGCGCGCGCGCCCGGCGAGAACAGCGTCGGCGTGAAGTAGGCGCCCGCGGCGCGTTTCACGATTTCGCTGCGCGTTGGGTAGGGCAGCACCGGGCCGGTGAGCGCCCGCACGGAAAGCTTCTCCGCCATCGCCAGCGCGATCGGCGCAAGCAGCTCGCCCGCATCCGCGCCGACGATCGTTGCGCCGAGCAGCTTGCCGCCTTTGCCGATGACCAGCTTGCAGAAGCCCTCCGTCTCGCCCGCGGTCTGCGCGCGATCGTTGTCGTGAAAGCTCCAGCGCGCGACTTTCACGCCATCGCCGTGCTGCTCACGCGCCTGGGCTTCCGTCAGGCCGATCTGCGCCAGCTCGGGATCGCTGAACACCACGCTCGGCACAGCCGTCGCGTCCGCCCGCGTGCGCGCCTTGAACAGCACGTTGCGCACGAATACGCTTGCGTGCCAACCGGCCAAGTGCGTGAAGAGCCCTCGCCCCGCCGCATCGCCGATGGCCCACACGCGCGGATTGCTGACGCTGCGCAGCGTCGGCGAGGTTTCGACGCCCTTCTTGCCGAACTTGATCCCGGCTTCTTCGAGGCCGAAGCCTTCCAACCCCGGCGTGCGGCCGGTGGCGACGAGCAGATGCGATCCGTCGAGCACGCGCTGTTCGCCCGCCTTGCTTTCGATCGTCAGTCGGACGGCGCCGTCGCCGCGCGCCGCCTGCGCCGCCTTCCAGCCTTCGAGCAGTTCGACGCCCTCGGCGCGGAGGCGATCCACAATCAGCGTGGCGGCCTCGCGATCAGCGGGACCGAGCGCCTGATCGGCCTCGATGATCGCCACTTCCGCGCCTAGGCGCCGGAACGCTTGGCCCAGCTCGATTCCGATCGCGCCGCCTCCGAGGATCAGCAGCTTCGAGGGTAGCGTCTCGATCTCGAAAACCGTCTCGTTCGTGAGCGCGGCGACCTGATCCAGGCCGGGAATTGGCGGCAGCACCGGCCGCGAGCCCGTCGCAATCACGAACCGCCGCGCGCGCACGCGCGCACTGTTGGACGCCACGGTACGCGCATCGGCAAAGCGCGCGCGTTCGCGGATCACTGTGACTCCGAGCCCTTCGAAGCGCTCCTGACTGTCGTTCGGTGCGATGGTTGCGATCGCGCGCCTCACGTGCGCCTTCACGCGCGGCCAATCCACTGCAACACCGGTAGTGTCCAGTCCCATCGCCGCGCCATTGCGCGCCTTGTGCACGAGCGCCGCCGCCGCGATCAATGCCTTCGAGGGTACGCAGCCATAGTTGAGGCAATCGCCGCCCATCTCGCCGGCTTCGAACAGCACGACCGACAAACCCAGCTGCGCCGCGCCCGCCGCTACCGACAAACCGCCCGCGCCCGCGCCGATGACGCAGAGGTCCGGCTTCAGCTCCCTCACGCGCCGGTCTCCGGCTTGCGGCGCAGCGTGCGCACCAAGATCGGAATCAGCGCCAGCGCCACGAGCGCGATGATTGGCCCGTAAACCGCCGGCTGCGAGAAGATCGCGCGCGCGGCTTCCCCAGGTTCGGCGTGCGTGCCGGTCGCGAGCGCAACGTGCAACCCTGCGCCGACCGCGGCATAGACGAACGCGCCCGGGATCATCCCCAGCAGCGTCGCCAGCACGTAATCGCGCAGCTTCACGTTGAAGAACGCTGGCGCGACGTTGACGATGAAAAAGGGCGCCACAGGCGTGAGGCGCAGCACCAGGAGATAGCTGAACGCGTTGTCGCGAAAGCCGTCTCGCAGTTTCTCGAGCCTGCTGCCCGCCCGCGCGCGCAGCACATCGCCGAACGCCGTGCGCGCAGCAAGGAAGATGAGCGTCGCGCCAAGCGTGGCCCCGATCCAGGCCGCGCCGCCGCCGAGCCAGGTCCCGAACAGAAAGCCGCCGCTGATCGTGAGCACGCTCGCGCCGGGCAGCGAAATGGCGACAGCGACGATGTAGATCAGGACATAAAGCGCCAAGGCCGCCGCGAGATTGGCCGCGACGAAGCGATCCAGCGCGCGGCCCCGCTCGTGCAGCGTCTCGAGAGAGAGGTACTCATGTGCGCGGAAAACGAGCGCCAACGCCAGAGCAACGGCGATCAGAGCAATGGGCAGGAAGCGCCAGAGGGTCTTGCTGGGCGGGGCGGCGGCGTCGCTCATGTCACTGCTTCGATCCCAAACCCGGCTGCGTTACAAGTGAAACCGGGCGGCGACGCGGATCGTATACCCTGGCAACGAGGATTGGCATGCGCTGGATTTCCGGTCTACTGTTGGCGCTCGCAGTGGTGGCTTGCGGCGCTGAGTTCAGCAGGGCCCAGCAGACAGCGAACCGGGCTGAAGCCGTCTTTGCCGGCGGTTGTTTCTGGTGTGTCGAAAGCGACTTCGAGCATCTGGAAGGCGTGATCGAAGCTGAGTCCGGCTACACGGGCGGCGAGCTGCGCAATCCGACCTATCGCAATCACGAAGGCCACGTCGAAGCCGTTCGCGTGATCTATGACCCGAGCCGCATAACCTACCGTCAGCTGCTGCATCACTTCTGGCGCCACCACGATCCCCTCGACGGCGGCGGCCAGTTCTGCGACCGCGGGCCGTCGTACCGCAGCGCCATCTTCGTGACCGACGCGCAGCGCGCCGAAGCCGAATCCTCGCTCGCCGAAACACAGCGCATCCTGGGCCGCGATGTCGCCACGCCCATCCGTCCGCTGGGGCGCTTCTGGCGCGCCGAGGACTATCATCAGAACTATGCGCGCCGGAATTCGGTGCAGTATCGGTTCTACCGCTGGCGCTGCGGCCGCGATCAGCGCATCCGCGAGGTCTGGGGCGATCGTTGACGGCGCGCGAATAGCGCGTACACATCCGCCGTCGGTTCTCCGCAAGGAGATGAATAGGGAACGCGGTGCAAATCCGCGGCTGCGCCCGCAGCTGTATGCGGCGAGCTTCGAAGCAAGAGCCACTGGAGCCATCCGGGAAGGCGTCTCGAGACAAAGACCCGCAGAGCCAGAAGACCTGCCGACACCAACCCTGATGGTCCGGGAAGGGGCCAGAGGAGGGTGTGTTGCGTTGGGTCCTCTGTGCATTGGCGCTCGTGTTCGCGTCCTCGGCCTCGGCCGAGCCGCGCCGCATCGCATCGCTCGACTATTGCGCCGATCAGTTCGTGCTGGCGCTCGCCGATCGCGAGCAGATCGTTGCGCTGTCGCGCGGATCGCAGCGAGACGACTCCTACTACCGCGCACGGGCGCGCGGTCTGCGCCAGACCCGCGGCACGCTGGAGGAAGTGCTGGCGTTGCGTCCTGATTTGGTCGTGCGCAATTGGGGCGGGCCTTGGGACGCCGATGCCGTTTACGCCCGCTTCGGCGTGCCGGTGCTGCAGGTCGGCGACACCCCCAATTTCAATCTTGCGCGCGAAGACCTGCTCGATGCGGCGCGCGTGATCGGTCATCGCGAGCGCGGCGAAGCGCTCGCGCGCGATCTCGATGTGCGGCTTGCGCGCCTGCGCGCATCCGCGCCGCGGTCGCCGGCGCCGGTGCTGTATCTTTCCGCGGGTGGGGCCGTCGCGGGATCGGGCACGATGATGCACGCGGTGATCGAAGCGGCGGGCGGGCGCAACATGCATGCTGGCGAAAGCTGGACCGTGCTGCCTCTGGAGCGGCTTGTCGAAATGCCGCCGGCGCTGATCGCGCTCGGCTTCTTCGATCATGGCCGCGCGCGCGTGAATCCGTGGCTCCCCGGCCGTCATCCTGCGCTGCGGCGCGCGCTCGCGCGCAGCCGGACAGTGACGCTACCCACCGCGGCCATCTCCTGCGAAGCCTGGTTCGCCGTCGACGCCGCCGAGCAGCTTGCCGCGGCGCTGCGCACGTGAGCGCTTCGCTTCGCACATCGCTCGCGCTCGCGGCGCTCAGCCTGGCGGCGCTGGCGCTCGGCGTTTGGTTAGGGCCCGTCGCCGTCCCCAATCCATTCGCGCCGGACGAGGCGACGCGAGCGATCGTGTGGGACATCCGTGTTCCGCGCGCGCTCACGGCGTGGCTCGTCGGCGCGGCGCTCGGACTTTCCGGCGCTGCGCTGCAGGGACTATTGCGCAATCCGCTCGCCGACGCCGGCGTGCTGGGCCTCTCCGGCTTCGCTGCGCTGGGCGCGGTGATCGCCTTTGCGTTCGGCTTTTCTCTCCTTGCGCCGGTCGCGGCGCTAGCCTTTGCGCTGATCGCCGCCATCGCCGTCACTACGCTCGGCTGGTCTTCGCGCGGGCCGGCGAGCCTCGTGCTGATCGGCGTGGGGCTCTCCAGCTTCGCCGGCGGCTTGATCGCGCTTGCGCTCAACTTGGCGCCCAACCCCGGCGCGCTCGCCGATCTCGTCAACTGGACGCTCGGCTCCGTCGAAGGCCGCTCGTTCGAGCACGTCGCGCTGGTCGGCGGCTGCTTCACGGTCGGCACGGCGCTCATCCTCTTCGCCGCGCGTGGCCTGCAGGCGCTGACGCTGGGCGAAGAAGCCGCCGCCGCGATTGGCGCGAATCTGCCGCAAACGCGCGCGCTCGTCGTGCTTGGCGCGGCGGCTTGCGCCGGCGGCGCCACGGCGGTTGCCGGCGTCATCGGCTTTGTCGGCGTCGCCGCGCCGCATCTCGTGCGCGCCTTCGCCGGCCACGATCCGGCGCGCCTGCTGATTCCCAGCGCCTTCGCAGGCGGCGCGCTGCTCGTCTGCGCCGACCTCGCCGTGCGCATGTTGCCCACTGACACCGAACTGAAGCTCGGCGTCGCCGCCGCTCTCCTGGGCGGGCCGCTGTTCGCGCTGATCGCGGCGCGCCTCGCCTCTCGCGGAGGGGACGCATGAGCCCGCTCCTCGAATTCACCGCTGCGAGCGTGCTGCTCGGCAACCGCGTGGTCGTCGCTGAGGTCTCTCTCACGATCGCGCGCGGCGAGATCGTCGCGCTCCTCGGCGCGAACGGAGCGGGAAAGACATCGTTGCTGCGCGCTGCGCTTGGTTTTGCGCCGGTGCAGTTCGGTACAGTGCGGCTGGCGGGCGACGATCCGGCGCTCTTGTCCGCGCGCCAGCGCGCCTTGCGCGCCGCGTACTTGCCGCAACGCCCGCAGGCGGTCTGGCCCGTCAGCGTCGAGCGCTTGGTCGCGCTCGGTCGCTACGCGCACGGGGCGGCCCCTGATCGGCTCTCGCCGCGCGATCAGGCCGTGGTTGACGCCGCGCTCGAAGCATGCGCGCTGACCGCGCTGTGCAACCGGCGCATGGACGAAATCTCCGGAGGCGAAAAAGCGCGCGCGCATCTCGCCCGCGCGCTCGCCCAGCAGGCGCCGCTGCTCTTGCTTGACGAGCCGACTGCCGGCCTCGATCCGGCGCAGGCGCTCGGCGTCGCCGATATCCTGCGCGCACGCGCCGCCGAGGGCGCCGTTCTCTTCTCTACGCACGACGTCGCGCTCGCCGCGCGTGTGGCCCAGCGCGTGCTGCTGCTAAAGGAAGGCCATGTGATCGCCGAAGGCGCGCCCGCGGCGGCGCTCACGCCCGCGGCGCTCGAAGCGGCGTACGGCCGCAAGGGCGCGCTGGAGCGGGTCGGCGAAAGCTACGCAGCGGTTTTCGAGTAGCTTCACAGCTTGAACGCGCCGCTCTGGATTTGCGCATAAAGCGCTGGCGTGATCGGCTCGAAGCGCTGTGTCTGCGGGTTCAGGAAATAGAGTGCCTGCTCGATCCTCGTGGGATTGAAGCCGTCGCGCACTAGATCGATCTTGCGATACTTGAACGTGCCGGTGGTTTCGAGCGCGGGCTGGATCCGCACGAACAGCGGGCGCGCATAGGGCGGCAATTCGCGCTCGAGATAGGCGGGGAGGCCCTCGAGGGAAAAGCCGGGCGCGGGCGTGATCGCCGCCATGCCGGCGCGGCCGTCGACGGAATCGATCTTCACCCCGTACACTATCGCTTCGGCCACGCCCGGATATTTCGAGATCGCTTCGGCCACCTCGGTGGTCGAGACGTTTTCGCCCTTCCAGCGGAAGGTGTCGCCGATGCGGTCGACGAAATAGAAGTAGCCGTCCCCATCCTTGCGCATCAGATCGCCGGTGCGGAACCACGCGTCGCCTTGCTCGAACACGTTGCGCAGGATCTTGCGCTCCGAAGCGGCCTTGTCGGCGTAGCCCGCGAACTCCGAGCGCGCGTCGCCGCCGATGAGGCCGATAGCTTCGCCGGCTTCGCCTGGCTCGGCTTCGATGCACAGTCCGTCCGCGCCGCGGATGGGCGTTTCGCTTTCGACGTCGAACTTCACCAGCCGCACCGTGAAGCGCTTGCGCAGATAATCCGGTACGCGTCCGATGGCGCCCGGCATGGCGTCGAAGTTGAACATCGACACATTGCCTTCCGTGGAGCCGTAGAATTCGAGGATGTCGCCGATGGCGAAGCGCTCCTGGAACTCGCGCCACACTTCGGGGCGAAGCCCGTTGCCGAACGCCAGGCGCAGCGCGTGCGCGCGCTCCTTCGGATGCGGCGGCTGATTGACGAGGTAGCGGCAGAGCTCGCCGATATAGACGAACATGGTGCAGCCGTGCTCGGCGATGTCGTCCCAGAAATGCGAAGCGGAAAACCTGCGCCGCAGCACCAGCGTGCCGCCATTGAGCAGCGCCGCGCCGACGCCGCATAGTCCGCCGGTGGCGTGATAGAGCGGCAGCACGCAATAGATCACGTCGTCTGCGCGCGCTTCGGTCGCGCCGGCGAAGCCGCGCATGTAGAGCTGGGCGCGGACGTGCGTGATCTTCGCCGCCTTCGGCATGCCGGTGGTGCCGGAGGTGAAGATGTAGAGCGCCACGTCCTTGGACTGGAGACCCGTACGGCGCGCTTTGGGCGGACGTTCTGGCGCGAGCTTCGGCTCCTTGAGATTGAGCGCGCGGCGGGTTTCGCCGTCGCCTTCGGCGTCGATCAGCCAATAGGTGAGGGGACGCGCCAGGCCCGCGCGGATAGTTTCGATGGCGGTGACGCTTTCGGCGTCGGTGATGACGTGATCGGCGCCGGAGATGGAGAGGCAGTGCGCGAGCGCGCCGCCGGTCAGGTTGTTGTTGATGAGCGCCGTCGAAACGCCAACCTTCGCAAGCCCCATCCAGGCGGGCACGTATTCGGCGCGGTTCGGCAGCAGCAGCGCGACCGTATCGCCGGCCTTTAGCCCCCGCGCGTCGGCCCAGGCGGCGAAGCGGTTCGCCAGCGCGTCGAGCTGACGGTAGGTGAGCCGCTCGCGCTCGCAGACGAGCGCGGTGTGGTCCGCGAACTTGTCCACAGCGGCCTCGAAATCATCGCAGACCAGGACGTCGGATTCCGGGTCGATCTTGCGGATGCGCCAGAGCGCGCGCGCGAGCTTGCGCAGATATTTGATCTCGCGCCGCACGCGCTCGAGGAGCTCCATGCGCCCCTCTTAAGCAGGTTCGCGCGGCAGCGGAACCTAGGCGTTCGTGGCCAAGATCGCGGAAAGCGCCGGTATCAGCGCCAGCACCACGGTGATCAGCATCGCGTGCCGCTTCATCGGTCCCTCCAAAGCCGCGCCCGAGATAGCGTGCGCGCATTGCGCCGATGTTGCCGCAACGTTTCAGGCTCGGGGCGATTTCGCGGCGTGCGCGATTCCCCCTCTCCCTTGCGGAGAGGGGGTTAGGGGGTGAGGGGCGTTGAGCTGCCGCGAAGGTGCAAAATGATGCGGTGCGAACACGCAAAACACTGCGCACGTGTTTTCGCCCCTCATCCCCCAGCCCCTTCTCCGCAAGGGAGAAGGGGGGCGGTGTTCAGTTCGCCCGCTCGCCTTCGGGATAGGCGCCGGCGTGCTCCATGATGACGCGCGCGCCGGGCGGATTGAGCATGGCGAGCAGCGAGAGCGCATGGCTCTCGGCGATCTCCTTGGACGGGAAGACGGTGGGCCCGACGACCAGGCCGGGAAACAGCGTGCCGTGCGGCACGATACTGATGACGCGATAGAGCCGATAATAATTGCGCCAGCGTTTCGCGGGCGGCGTTGCGGTGCGCGGCGCGGGCTTGGGCTTCAGGGAGAGCATCTGCAGCGATAGGTGCGGGCGCGGAGCGGCAAGTCAAGCATCGCCACGGGTCGCGCGCGCATTCCCCCTCTCCCTTGCGGAGAGGGGGTTAGGGGTGAGGGGCGTCGAGCTGCCGCGATGCTTGCAGGAGACGGCTCGCGTGCGACCCTTGCAAACACCGCGCGCGTGTTTTCGCCCCTCATCCCCCAGCCCCTTCTCCGCAAGGGAGAAGGGGGCGCGCCAATCACCCGGCTCTTTGCCTATCCGCTGCCGCTTGTCGCCAGTCAAACTTACGTAGACCTGGCCTCCAACTCTTTTGAACGTTTGGCTCATCTCCGCCATGCCGGCTTCTTGCTCCGCTTTCGCTCTCGCGTAATCCCGCACGTCCTGCGTGATTTTCATGCTGCAGAACTTCGGGCCGCACATGCTGCAGAGTTGGGCGGTCTTGTGCGCACCGCCTTGGTGCTCACTTTCGTTTGGGCGAGGGCTTTTGCGTGAGCGCGGAGCCCGCAACTGAACGCGTCTGCGCGGCGCCCAGGACGCGGCCGGAGCGTGCCGAGACAGAGCCGGAGAGTGCTGTGCGTCCGGCTTTGTGCAGGGCGATCTCGATCTTTCGCGTGTCCAGCTTCTTGGTCATGGGTCGTTCCAAGCTTGCGCCAATCTGAAATCGCCCTCCAGGCTATCATAGATGTACCATTCATCCACTACCGGCTTGTAGCGATGTTCCAGGCATTCGAGACTGCGGGCGAAGCGGCGCCGGATGATGGGCTCGGGAATGTCATGGCCGCCCGCGGCGACGCGGCGGCGGACGCGTGCGATCGAGGCCTCGGCGTTCGGCAGGCGGAGATACACCAAGCCAACATAGTAGCCGTTGCGCCGCCATTCGGGAATTCGAGCTGCGTAAGTCAGCGAGGCGAGCGTGGTCTCGAACATGAACTCGGCTTGCGCCTGAACGAGGGCCTCGATCTGCTCGAGCATGAGGCGTCCGGCGCGAAGGTCGCGCTGGGATTGCGAGAGCGGCTCGGTGGCGAGAGTGCGCGCGATTTCGTCGGCGTTGACGAACATGAGACCTTCTGTCGAAGGCAGGAATTCGTTGGCGAAACTTGTTTTGCCGGCGCCGTTTGGGCCGGCAATGATGATGATTTCGCGCATTGAGCGTACCGCCCCTGGGTCCCGGATCGCGCCCGGCTTTTCGCCGGGGCCGCGTCCGGGATGACGAGGCTAGTCTTTCAGCGGCACTTCGATGTGTCCACCGCTCTCGTGAAATTTGCGACTCATTTCCGCCATCCCCGCTTCCTGCTCCGCTTTCGCCCGCGCGTAATCCCGCACGTCCTGCGTGATTTTCATGCTGCAGAATTTTGGGCCGCACATGCTGCAGAAGTGCGCCGTCTTGTGCGCGTCCTTTGGCAGCGTTTCGTCGTGGAAGGCTCTCGCGGTGTCGGGATCGAGCCCCAAGTTGAATTGGTCTTCCCAGCGGAATTCGAATCTTGCGCGGGAGAGGGCGTCGTCGCGGGTGCGGGCGTAGGGGTGGCCTTTGGCGAGGTCGGCGGCGTGGGCGGCGAGTTTGTAGGTGATGACGCCGGTTTTGACGTCGTCGCGATCGGGCAGGCCGAGGTGCTCCTTCGGCGTGACGTAGCAGAGCATCGCGGTGCCGAACCAGCCGATCATCGCCGCGCCGATGGCTGAGGTGATGTGGTCGTAGCCGGGGGCGATGTCGGTGGTGAGGGGGCCGAGTGTATAGAAGGGCGCCTCGCCGCAGACTTCGAGCTGCTTGTCCATGTTCTCCTTGATCTTGTGCATCGGCACGTGGCCGGGACCTTCGATCATCACTTGCACGCCGTGCGCCCAGGCGATCTTGGTGAGTTCGCCCAGGGTTTCGAGTTCGGCGAATTGCGCGGCGTCGTTGGCGTCGGCGATGGAGCCGGGGCGCAGGCCATCGCCGAGTGAGAAGCTCACGTCGTAGGCGCGCATGATCTCGCAAATTTCGGCGAAGTGCGTGTAGAGGAAGCTCTCCTTGTGATGGGAGAGGCACCACTTTGCCATAATCGAGCCGCCGCGGGAGACGATGCCGGTGACGCGGTTTGCGGTGAGATGGATGAAGGGCAGGCGCACGCCGGCGTGGACAGTGAAATAGTCGACGCCTTGTTCGGCCTGTTCGATCAGCGTGTCGCGATAGACTTCCCACGTCAGATCTTCGGCGACGCCGCCGACTTTTTCGAGCGCCTGGTAGATCGGCACGGTGCCGATGGGCACGGGCGCGTTGCGGATGATCC